>Ga0153931_100010_pt1 | contig 190086 bp, 141 predicted proteins | sample TSNJ015MetaG_FD_104730 | JGI IMG/M metagenome (GOLD analysis project Ga0153931, IMG submission 104730) | Attine ant fungus gardens microbial communities from New Jersey, USA - TSNJ015 MetaG | ecosystem: Host-associated > Fungi > Mycelium > Unclassified | place: USA: New Jersey, Wharton State... | reverse complement strand
TCCTCTGTAGTTCAGTCGGTAGAACGGCGGACTGTTAATCCGTATGTCACTGGTTCGAGTCCAGTCAGAGGAGCCATATTAGAGACGCCCGCTTAAGGAAACTTAAGCGGGCGTTTTGCTTTGAGCATTTCGCCGACTGATTCGTCAGCGGATGCAAAATTGGTTATTATCCGCCCCCCTCTTCCTGCGGAATGCCTGATGTCTACGATTATCGATACCTTTATCGCCCCGCCGTGCCACGACCAGATCGAGACGCTCTATCAGGATGAGCACCTGCTGCTGATCAATAAGCCTGCCGGGCTGCTGAGCCTGTCGGGCAAAAATCCCCTCAATCTGGATTCAGTCCATCATCGGCTGGTGCAGACATTCCCCGGCTGTACTCTGGTTCATCGTCTCGATTTCGGTACTTCTGGTCTGATGGTGATTGCCCGCAATAAGGCTATCAATGCCGCACTTTGCCAGCAGTTCAGCCAACGCAGCGTGACGAAAATCTACAGCGCCCTGCTCTGCGGGCATCTGGATGAGGATGAAGGGGTAATTGATGCGCCTATTGCCAAAGACCCAGCACTGTTCCCGCTGATGTCGATTTGCGCCATTCACGGCAAGCCCGCGCGCTCCGGCTATCGGGTTATAGAACGCTTCTCCCGTGAGTTAGAAAACGGCGCATTGCTGCCCTTGACGCGGGTGGAGCTGACGCCAGAAACCGGGCGCACGCACCAGTTGCGCATTCATTGCCAGCAATTGGGCCACCCCATTTTGGGCTGTGATTTATATGGCGGCCTACTGCTGCCGGGCACTGAACAGACACCTCGCCTGATGCTGCACGCCAGCGAACTGCATTTTGTGCATCCCATCAGCGGGGAGAAAATCGAAGCCCGTCATGCTAGTCCTTTCTAAGAGGGTTAGCCGCCGCCAAGAATGCCGTTTAAGGGAGCAAACGGATCGAGCCGACTGATCCATACCCATCTTCTCCAAAGGCTTGAGCAGGTAAGCCCACACCACCGGATTGCTTCCACAGATGTTTTAGCCATTCCATACTGACATCAACAATGACATCGTTGACCGAAAATGACACATCATCTGGTTCAAATAGCGGCACCTCCGGCTGTAATTTCCCATCAATGAACCTGACGTCAAAAAGATAACGATAAGGTTCGATAGATTTATTCAGTACGAATAAATCGGGGCCGATCGGATGAACTACAATAGAGAAGAAACCCTCTTCATCCTGAGGCGGATGAATGCCCACCTCAACGGATTTAGCTTTTTGAGAGAGTGTGTTCCGAATACCGTCTAGTTGACGTAAAGCAGCCTCGGTGTGCATTGCCAAAATATTCCGCAGTGTGGCTTCGTATTCTGATTGAATCATTTTCTTCTATCCATCCCTTTTCTACCTGCCAGAGTCCGACTGATTATTATCGTTTTTTATCTTTTTTTCGCCAACTAAGTGCTGGGTAATCTCGATCACTTAAAGCTCATTAGAGTTTCTCTTCAGTTTGGTTTAGAGGGAACTCCTGCGCCATTTTCACCACTCACTTAGCTTAGGAACCTATTTGAGGTGAGTTAAAATGCGCGTACTGCCTTCCCAATCTGGTCCGGCCTTTAATGGCTCAATTTCTTCGTCGGCTGATGAAACCTCTTTTGGAACCCAGCCGCCTGCCAGCACCTTGAACCGGGCAAGTTCGGGTTCAAATCTGTCGATTCAGTACGGCCAGACCAATAATCAGGCCAACAACGCCGCCGCCAATGATCCGGGCGATATTATCAATGAGCTGGCGTCGATGATTGCCAGTTTATTGCGAAAAATGAGTGACGCGCAAAGCGGCGCGGCATCAGGCACGCCGCCTGCCCCGACGGGCACCGCGGCGCCCGCCAGCTCTGGCGTGAGCACGCCGCAGAGTGCCAGCCCGACCTCGGCCACGTCTGCAACTTCAGCCACGTCGGCCACCTCCTCCAGTTCGGCAACCTCTTCAGCCAGCTCTAGCGCCTCTTCGGCCGACGCCGACTTTATCGATAACTCGAAATACTCTTCTCCAGAAGAGTTGAAAAAGTACGCCCCGCTGGTGGCAAACCTGCCGCCAGACCAGCAGTTGCAAGCCGAGAAAGAGATGAATCGCCCGGCGGCAGCGGCCAAAATGGCGGCGGCCGGTGGCCCTGACGCGGCCCATGCCAAAGCCTTTATTGACGCCAACCCGGCGCTGAAAACCGCCACTGACGTCGGCAAGCACGGCGGCAAGCCTGATGGCAAAACCACCAACGGAGACTACGCCGCCTTCGCCAATAATATGGACAAAGCCCGTGACGCGGCGGTCAAAGACGTCACGGATTACCAGAAAGCCCATCCGAATGCCGATCCGCAGTCCTTGCAGATGGTGACCTCGGCGGCCACGCTGCGCGCCAGCGAACCTCTGGTGAAATGCGCCTCGCTAGACTCCAACGGCAAGGTTGATTCCTACATTACCGCCGACTCGCTGAAAGCCATTCAGCAAAACAACCCCGGCTTATCCCCTGCTTTGCAGCAATCGGCCAAAACATTCTCCCAACCCGGCTTCTTATACATGCTGGATCAGGGCGGGTTAGAAGGTAAGGATTTGGCGCTGCACAACCCGGACCAGAAAATCAGCGGCAGCAATATCGACAACTGGATAGCCAAGCAGGCACCGACCAACAGCGGCGAGTTCGCCAGCATGATGAACGACGCGGCGACCCGCAACGCCGTGGCCAACGTGGATATCAGCAACCTCGGGGCCGACGTATTCCAGAACCCGCAAAACTACAGCGGCGCGCAGAAAGCGGCGGTGTTGGTCAAGCTGCAACAGACACAGGGCCAAGTAGATGGCGGCAGTTCGCTGCGTAAAACCGACAAAACCTCGCAGGCGCTGCAAGATGATATCGCCCAATTGCAGAGCGACCCGGATGTGCAGAAGTTCATGGCGCAGGCCGTGCCGGGGCAGGAAAAGATGATGATTGGCAATGATCCCGGCCTGAGCAAGGCGGTGAATCAAAGCTATCAGGATCTGATTTCCGGCAAAACCATGGACCAAGATATGCAGGCCGCGCGTGACTCTGCGGCCAAAGCCAATGCAGGCAAGAAGCCGGAAGACCAGCAGCCGGTGGATTACAGCGACGCCATCAACAGCCTCAACTCAGAACTGCAATTGCAAGGCGACCTCCAGGGCAAAGGGGCGAATCTGCCCACCACCGCGCAGGTGATCAACGGCCGCCCGGACCTCAAACAGCAGATTCAGGCTTCCTACGACCAGAACTTCACTCAAGGTCAGGCAGTAGAAAGTGGCCTGAAGAATAACAGCAAGGCCGATGCCAAAGACGTGCTGGCCGACGTCGACCAGAAAAAAGCCGCCTATGAAGATGCTATCCCGGACAGCGTCACGGCGGCCTCAGAAGACGGCTATGCCGAAGCCACCATGAAAGCGCTGAGCACCACCAGCAAAGGCATGAGCTTCCTCAACACGCTGAAAGACGCCGGCACCCTGCCAAAAGACAGCGATTTGACCAAGATGAGTGGCAAAGAGATGTACTCGCAGCTGCGCGAAGGGGTCGAGAAGCAAACCAGCGAGATGGGGCTGAGTATGGCGAAAAGAGCCTCACTCAGCGGCAACGGCATCATGAGCGTGGCGGGTCTGGCGACGGTGTCTGAGCAGTTGAAATCGGGCGACAAAGCGGGCGCGGCGAAAACCATTTATGACGGCATCAAAGGCAGCTCGGAGCTGGGCAAACTCGGCTTTAACACCGCTGCCGAAGCCTTGGGCAAAGATGCTTCCGTGGGGCTGGGCCGTATCGCAGGCAGCGTGGCCGGTCGCGTGGTCGGCACGGTGGCGGGTGAAGCAGCAGGAGCCGCAGCCGCCGAGGCATTAGGTGCTGCTGCCGGGCCGGTTGGCTGGGTGGTCGACGCCGCCATGGGCTTAGGATTTGGTATCAAAGCCATTATCGACGCGGTGAAAAAGCACAAAGACCAGAAAACCTTCGACCACAACGTTGACCCAACCCTCAAGCAGTTTGGTATTCCGACGCCAAGCTAATCTCAGGCAATTCGCGTATAAAAAAAGGGGCCAAATCTGGCCCCTTGGCTTTTTCGAAAACGTAACTTATGGCGTGACGAGTGCGCCTTCCGCAACCGGCGCTTTGGTCTTCAGGCAGCACAGATACAGCACGTAAAGCAGTGGGATCCACGCCAGAATGCCCAAGGTCAGCTTGGCGTAGACATAAACCTGCGGCGCGGCGAAGTGCATCAAGATAGTGTTGATCAGCCGCAGCGCCAACTGGATCAGATAGAGCATGCCGAACCACCAGCCGGAACGATTGATGTCGTGCATGCGGCGGATGCCCACGGCCATAATTGGCACAATCACCGCCAGCAAAAATATCCACTGCGCCAAACTGCCGTAGAAGATGGCGTTAGTCACGCCCATCAGCGTAGTGATAATGGCCACCGAGAAGCCCAGCAGCACTGAAATCAGCATGCTGCCGAGCAAGAAGACCCAAAACTCTTTTCTGGTCGAGCGACCACTAAAATCAACGTAGCGCTTCCAACCCTGTAAATAACATTGCCAGACGGTCATTCCTGACTCCTCTCCCCATTAATTATTACTATTATTTATTGATATAAGTGTTAACTCTGTTTTCGCTTCATTCTTTACCGCAACTTGCTCTCCGAGGGAAGCGTTGCCTGTCAGAACCGACATTTTTGTGCCCATCCTTAGATGTTGGCTGGAATTATTGGGGTGGGGTGTTATAAATCCTTTACTCGCTACTGAATTTTTTCCGCTAAGGAACCGCCGATGTCCGCCAAAATCCGCTGTGCCATTCTTGATGATTACCAACAGGTTGCCCTCTCCTACGCGGACTGGTCATCGCTGGAAGATGAAATCGAAACGCAGGTGATTAGCCAGCATATTGCTGATGAAGATACGCTGGTCAAGAACCTCGCTGACGCCGAAATCGTGGTTATCATGCGTGAACGCACGCCTTTTACCGCCGCGCTGTTTGCCCGCCTGCCCAAGCTCAAACTGCTGATCACCTCAGGGATGCGCAACGCCTCCGTTGACCTTGATGCAGCGAAAAAGCACGGCGTCACGGTGTGCGGAACCGGCAGCGGCGGCAGCGCGCCGACGGAGCTGACCTGGGGGCTGATCCTCGGTTTGGCGCGCCATCTGGTAACTGAAAATAACGCCCTGCGCGACAATGGCCCTTGGCAGAGCACCGTCGGACTAGGCCTCAGCGGCAAGCGTCTGGGCCTGATTGGTTTGGGCAAAATTGGTCAGCAGATGGCCGACATCGGACAGGCGTTTGGCATGAAAGTGGTGGCGTGGAGCCAAAACCTGACCGCCGAACGCGCCGAGCAACACGGCGTGGAACTGGCCGCCAGCAAAGAAGCCCTGCTGGCGACCAGCGACGTGGTGTCAATTCATCTGGTACTCAGCGATCGCAGCCGTGGGTTGCTCGACGCCGCCGATCTCGCCCTGATGAAACCTTCCGCCCTGCTGATCAACACCTCGCGCGCCGCCATTGTTGACCAATCAGCGCTGATCGCCGCGCTGCAACAGGGCAAAATTGCCGGGGCGGGTCTGGACGTGTTTGACGTCGAGCCGCTGCCCGCCGACCACCCTTTCCGCTCGCTGCCTAACGTGCTGGCAACGCCGCATATTGGCTATGTCTCCGACGGCAATTACCGCATCTATTTCAGCGAAGCAGTAGAGAACATCGAGGCATTTTTGGCCGGTAAACCGATCAGAGAATTGTCGAATTAAAAACAGCAAGTCGGGCTAAAGTTTGCCGCCCCGCGTGTCGCTTTACACCAAGGTCATCCTCGCAAATATTGCTATTAAAGGGCCTGCTGGTGAAAAAACTCACGCTGTATTATGGGCGGCAAGGCAACAATGCCCTTGCCAAGCTGGTGCATTACCTGCGCCAGCCCGTCAGGGAAGATAGCGTTACCCTGATGGCGCTCCCCGAGAACACCCTGCACGTCAAGCAGCTCGCCACCCGCAATACGCTGTGGTTCAACCCGCTGGGCGGCAGCATGGAGGAGATAATTACCCAGCTGTGCATGGTGATTAACGCCGCCAATCCGCTCAGGCTGGAAATTCATATTGACCTGTTGGCGTCGAAAGATGACCTACTACTGCTGCTCAAACAGCTGTGGTCGCGCTTTGGTCGCCAGCGTTTGCAGCTCTGCCTGTATGATGACAGCGTGCCGGGCATTGATGAGCGCATCGCCATCGCTCATCTGCCTAAAGACAAGCTGCGTCAGGCCGAAAACGTCTACACCCAGGCTCTCGAACAGAGCCTGACGGCGGAAAATCCGATTGTTAGCGCGGCGAACTGGAACCCGCTGCTGAACTACCTTTGGCATCGGTTATGCCCGACCCGCTACCACCTGACGGATGAAAACCTGCTGCGTTTTTACGACATCCCCTTTTTCAACCGCCTGCTAAAGCTCACGCCGCGCGCCACGCCACTCACGGCAGAGCAGCAGCAGACTTTACAGCAACTGGCGGCGCCACAAGCTTTCGTCAATTCTCCGTCATTGCTGCCTTACACGCCAAGCAACGCGCAATTCATCAAATTGCATGCGTCGATGGGTGACTTGGTCTTCGGGCTGGGTGCTATCAAGGCTCTGTGGCAGCACCAAACCCAGCCCAGAGTCTTGGTCACCAGCAAGGCGTATCACCCGCTGGCGCTGGCAAACCCTTATGTTGATGAGGTGTGGGACGTCAATGCGGTGACCACCGAGCAGTACTTCCAATTACGCTTTGCCCAAGAGCAGCAGCGCTACCAGATCTGGGGCAAATGGGAGCATTTCATCTCTGGGCTGCATATGACCGATGCCTTTCTTGGCAAAGCCGCGCAGCGAGTCAGCGCCGAGGATAAAACCGTGGAGCTGGAAACCCACCAGCGCGACGGCCAAACGGTGGATGACTTCATGGCAGAGCACCAGCTCGATGGCCAGCGCGTGGTGCTGTTGCACCCCAATATCGGCGCGCCCAATCGCACTTGGCCCGCCAGTCAGTGGCGCGATATTGCCCACATGATGTTGGAAGATGGCTGGCAGGTGGTGGTCATTGGCAGTAGTCACAATAAATACGCCTACAAGCAGATGCTGGCGCTGGATAACCCGCAGTTGGTCAGCGCCGTGGACCGTTTTTCGGTGTTTGAAACGCTGGAGCTGATGAAGCGCTGCAATCTACTGATCGCCACGGATTCCGGGCCTATCGCGTTGGCTTCCGCTACGGATATCGCCATTTGCGGCATTTATTCGATTCTGCCGGGCGAGCGCCGCCTGCCCTATCGCCACGGCGTCGCGGGCTGGAACGCGCTGGCGATTAATCTCGGCTGCCAGTACAGCCCGTGTGCGGATTTAATGCTCGAACCGGCCTTTTATCAGGACGTTTTGCAGCAGCCTTATGTGCGGCCAACAGGCGCTTCATTTGCCGACTGGTGCCCGAACGCCGAACAATATGGCTGCCTGAAGCACTATTCAGCGCAGCAGCTGTTTGCCGACGTAAAACGCTTCGTTGCCTCGAAGGATTTTATCCCTCACCCACCGGCCTGATGGCTGCCTGTGAACTGCCCGCAACGCGCGGGCAGGCTTATTCTTAAGTGAAATTCCGTTATCCACCCTGCATTTCCACATCTGTCAGTTGCCAGCGGCAAGCATTCATGACCATTATGTAAATTCCATTTACATTCAGTTACTCCCAGATGATTAACGTTGCTCTAATTGATGACCACGTGGTAGTTCGCTCCGGCTTTGCACAGCTGCTGGGGCTGGAATCCGATATCCGAATTATCGGCCAGTACGCCTCGGCGGCTAACGCTTGGTCGTCGCTGCTGAAGATGAACATTGACGTGGCGGTGATGGACATCGCCATGCCGGATGAAAGCGGGCTGAGCCTGCTGAGTCGCCTGCGCCAGCAGCGGCCCAATTTCCGCGCCATTATTTTGAGCATTTACGACACCACCGCCTTCGTGCAAAGCGCGCTCGACGCCGGAGCCAGTGGCTACCTGACCAAGCGCTGCGGGCCGGAAGAGCTGGTGCAGGCGGTGCGCACGGTCCACGCCGGTGGCCGCTATCTCTGCTCCGACGCTCTGCTGGCGCTGCGCCAAAGCCAGCAAACGCCAAAGGCGCTGCAATCCCTCACTCCCCGCGAGCGTGAGATTTTTGACCTGCTGGTTAACGGCCTGAGCGTTAAGGCGATTGCCGAACAGCTGGAGCTGAGCCACAAAACCGTTCACGTCCACCGCGCCAATATCCTCGGCAAACTCCAGTGCGACACCACCATCGAACTGGTGCATTTCGCCATTCAGCACAGCCTGCTTGCCTAATGAGAAAGCTCGGACTCACCCTTTTTTTGGCGATTTTCTACAGCCTGTGCTGGCTGGCGCTCTGGTCGATCAGCTTCTACCTGACCCAAAACGGCCAGCAGGCGATGTTGCTGCTGCCACAGGGATTGCGACTGGCGCTGATGACCCTGCTGTCGCGGCGCTACTGGCCCGCCATGCTGCTGTCAGAGGCGGCCATTGGCGTTTGGCTGCACAGCGAACAGCTGCAAACTCACTGGATCATGCTGCTGTCGCCCCTGCTCAGTCTGCTCCCCGCCGCGCTGGTGCAGCATCTGTGGCGGCGCTTTACCCTTTACTGGCAGCGGCTGTTGCTGCTGCTCGGGGCGGTGGCGGGAAACAGCCTGTTGCAGATGGCGGTACCGGGGTTGTGGCTGAGCGCGCCGCTGAGTCAAACCCTGCTGGCCTCCTTCACCGGCGGCATTTTGCTGACGCCCTTTATCTATCTGATTTACGAATATCTTAAACAGCAGCATCTGCAAAACCTGTTGGCGCAGGAGATCCCCGACCCGCCTCTGCGCACCTCACTGCTAATTTGGTGTTCGCTGTTCTTCGCTCTCGCCGTCTGTCTCCAGATGAGTCTGGCCCCGGAAGTCGAGCGCCTGCTGATCATTCTGGTATTTCTGCCCAACGTGGTGATGGCTTACGCCTTCGGCTGGCAAGGCGGCGTGCTGGCGGCAGTGCTCGGCAGCCTGATGATCACCGTCACTCGGCAAATGAGCGGCGCGTTCCACGATTTGCTCGAACTGGAGCTGTTCCTCTCCACGCAGGCGCTGCTTGGCATCGGTCTGGGGATCGCCATCAGCCGCCAGCAGCAGCTGGCGTCGCATCTTAATCGCTACCGTTTGCAGCTAGAACAGGAGCTGGACACCCGCCGCCAGCTCACCGAGCGGCTGGTGCATACCGAAGAAGCCGTGCGCAAAGAGATTGCCCGCGAGCTGCACGATGAAATCGGCCAGAACATTACTGCCATTCAGATTCAGGCGATGCTGGTGGACAGAAGCCCGCACGGCCCGGCCACTCACAGCGCGGCGAAGCAGATTGGCGAGCTGTCGCAGCGTATTCACCAAACCACCCGTCAGCTTCTGCGCCAGCTGCGCCCGCCGGTGCTGGACGAGATGTCGCTGGATAAAGCCCTGCACCATCTGGCCGACGAGTTCGCCTTCCCCCAGCAGGGAATTGATTTCCAGCTCGACTACCGGCTGTCGGAGCTACCGCGCGACGAAACCCTGACCTTCACACTCTATCGGCTGGTGCAGGAGTTGCTCAATAACATCAGCAAGCATGCCGCCGCCACGCAGGTCCACATCAGCCTGACCAAGCAAGAGTCCATGCTGGTGTTGGAAGTGAGTGACAACGGCGTGGGCTTTGCGCATCCGCTAAAAGAGGGATTTGGGCTGCGCGGCATAGAGGAGCGAGTGCGCGCGCTGGGCGGCGAATGGCTGCTCGAGCAGCGCAACGGCACCCACATAATTGTTAAGTTGCCCACAGATTTGCAAAGAACTCACCCCTGACTAGGAATAATTCCTAGTCATCTAAAACCTTGTCTCATCCGCTGCAAAAATCACCTGCCTACACTCGGCGCATAAGGTTGGAGTAAACGATGTCCCAGATGTCAGCCTCACTTGTCGACAAAAACTATCGCTACTGGCGAGTTCACCTGCTGCTGTCGATGGTGATTGGCTACGCCGCGTTCTATCTGACGCGCAAAAGCGTCAATTTCGCGATGCCGGTGATGCAACTGGAGCTAGGCCTGACTAAAGGCGACATCGGACTGCTCGGCACGCTGTTTTATCTGGCTTACGGCAGCTCGAAGTTTGTTTCGGGCATTTATAGCGACAAGACCGGCGCGCGCTGGTTTATGGGTGTCGGCCTGCTGATGACCGGGGTGCTGAATATCCTGTTCGCCTTCTGCCATTCGCTGACCGCGCTGCTGGTGGTCTGGACGCTAAACGGGTTCTTTCAAGGCTGGGGATGGCCGCCGTGCGCGAGATTGCTGACCCACTGGTATTCGCGCAATGAGCGCGGCTTCTGGTGGGGATGCTGGAACACTTCGATCAATATCGGTGGCGCAGCGGTGCCCCTACTGTCCGGCCTTCTGGCCTCTATGTGGGGCTGGCAGGCGGCGCTGCTGGTGCCGGGCGTGGTGGCAATAGTGATTGGCCTATGGCTGTGCCGCCAGCTGTGCGGCACGCCGCAGCAGCAAGGTTTGCCGACGGTGGGCGCGTGGCGACGCGACCCGCTGGAGCTGCGGCAGGAGCAGCAAAGCCCGCCGATGAGCATGACGCAAATTTTGCGCCAGACCATTTTGCAGAACCGCACCATCTGGCTGCTCGGCGTCTCTTACGTGCTGGTCTACCTGATCCGCATCGCGCTGAATGACTGGGGCAACATCTGGCTGGCGGAGAATCACGGCGTCAATTTGCTCAGTGCCAACGCCACGCTGTCGCTGTTCGAGCTGGGCGGACTGCTCGGCGCACTGTTCGCCGGATGGGGTTCCGATCTGCTGTTTCGCGGCCAGCGCGCGCCGATGATTTTGCTGTTTTCGCTCGGGCTGTTCGTCACGGTCACTGCCCTGTGGCTGGCGCCAGTGCACCATTTCGGCCTGTTGGCTTTGAGCTTTTTTAGTATCGGATTTTTTGTTTTCGGCCCGCAGATGCTGATCGGGCTGGCAGCAACAGAGTATTCACACAAAGACGCGGCGGGCACGGTGACCGGTTTTCTCGGGCTGTTTGCCTACCTCGGCGCGGCGCTGGCGGGCTGGCCGCTGGCGGTGGTGATGCAGCATTACGGTTGGTCCGGCTTCTTCGCCGTGCTGACGCTGGCCTCGGCCTGCGTTGGGTTACTGCTGATGCCGATGATGATGGCGGGGATCAGTAAGCGCGAACTGAGCGCCGCGCCGCCGGACATATAACAAGGTTCTGTCCCACAACATAAGAAGAAAAGGTAAAACACCATGAAAAAACATCTCTCTCCTACCCTCTACAAATACTCGCTTTTGGCCGCCGCAGTGGCCCTCACCGCCTTCACCGGCGCGGCTCAAGCCAAGGGCCGTCTGGTGGTGTATTGCAGCGCCACCAACGCCATGTGTGAAGAGGAAACCAAAGCTTTCGGCGAAAAGTACGACGTGAAAACCTCGTTTATCCGCAACGGCTCCGGCAGCACGCTGGCAAAAGTCGAAGCGGAGAAAAAGAACCCGCAGGCTGATGTCTGGTACGGCGGCACGCTGGACCCGCAATCTCAGGCCGGTGAAATGGACCTGCTGCAAGCCTACAAGTCGCCGAACCTCGAGCAGATCATGCCGAACTTCCGCGACCCGGCAAAACGCAAAGGCAACTACTCTTCTGCGGTGTACATCGGCATTCTGGGCATAGGGGTGAACACCAATCGCCTGAAAGAGAAAAACCTGCCAGAGCCAAAGTGCTGGAAGGACCTGACCAACCCGATTTATAAAAACGAAATCCAAATTGCTGACCCGCAAAGCTCCGGCACGGCCTACACCGCGCTGGCGACCTTCTCCCAGCTGTGGGGCGAGGATCAGGCTTTCGACTACCTGAAACAGCTCAACGGCAACATCTCTCAATACACCAAGTCGGGTATCGCCCCGGCCCGCAACGCCGCCCGTGGTGAGACCGCGATTGGCATCGGTTTCTTGCACGACTACGCGCAGGAGAAAGAGAGCGGCGCGCCGCTGAAGCTTATCTCCCCGTGTGAAGGTTCCGGCTATGAAATCGGCGGCGTCAGCATCCTGAAAGGCGCGCGCAACCTCGACAACGCCAAGCTGTTCGTCGACTGGGCGCTGTCCAAAGAGGCTCAGGAGCTGGCGTGGAAGAAAGGCCAGTCCTACCAAATCCTCACCAACACCACGGCTGAAACCTCGCCAAACTCGCTGAAAATGAGTGACCTGAAGTTGATCAACTACGACATGGACAAGTATGGCGCGTCCGATATGCGTAAGGCGTTGATCACTAAATGGGTTAACGAAGTGAAGATGGGCAAAAAGACCCAGTAAGGTCCGCGCGATTTATTAAGTGCCTAAAGTGCTTTCTCTGAGAGGGGAGACTGGGATGAGGCAGGCAACGCCAGAGATGCCATTTATACCCCACCCCAGCCCTCCCCTTGCCAGGGGAGGGAGCGAAACTGCTCTCTTTTTAGATCAAGCAGAATGGTTCTTACTCAGTTTTTTCTTTCAACACCTAAAACGTGAGGGGACAACATGTCTCATACACTCAGCCTGCCTGATATCCAGCGCCGCGACCCGATTTTCGCGTGGCTGGGGCTTATCCTGCTGGCTTTTGCACTGCTGCCAGCATGGAGCCTCGACTATGGCTTGCTGGAATCGACTTCGGACGAAATTCTGGCGGCTTACGGCTGGTCGGGGCTGAACGTCAGCCTGCTGTGGCTGCTGTTGCCTATGGTTTTGCTGTTCCGCCCGCGCCACGCGCAGCGGTTGGAAGCGCGCCGTCGCCACCAGTTCGACGCCGCATGGTCAGTGTTCTGCGCGCTGTTTATGATTGTCAGCGCCACCTTAGTCGGGCGCGGCCTTGGCTATGGCAGCATCAGTATTTTCATTGCTCTCGGCGCAGTTTGCACGCTAGCGCTGTCACGCCTTGAGTGGCTGGGCGGCGACCGTTTTGTGCTCGGCTCGCTGATTTGCATCATCGCCATGATTGGCGTGTTTATCATCTTCCCGAGCATTGCGATTTTCATCCCGATGTTCACCAATGACGCCGGTGAATTTGCGCCACTGGCCTTTATGGCGGTGCTCGGCCAGTCGCACATCTTGCAGGTGATTTGGAACTCCTTCCTGCTCTCGGTGGCGGTAGGCATTGGCTGTACCTTCTTCGGATTGGTGCTGGCGATTTACACCACGCGCATTGCCAAGCGTTCGGCCATTATTGGCCGGGTATTCTCGATTCTGCCGATTGTCACCCCGCCGTTTATCGTCGGGTTGGGCGTCACGCTGATGATGGGCCGCTCGGGCTATGTCACTGAATTTATGGCTAACTGGTTTGGGCTGACCAACACCAACTGGCTGTACGGCTTTACCGGGATTTGGCTGGCGCAGGTGTTAGCCTTCACGCCGATGGCCTTTATGATCCTCGACGGCGCGATCAAAACCATTCACCCCTCGCTAGAAGAAGCTTCATACACCCTGCGCGCCAGCCGCTGGCAGACCTTCCACCGCGTGTTCTTGCCGCTGCTGAAACCGGCGCTGGCGAACGCCTTCCTGATTGTTATCGTGCAGTCTCTGGCGGACTTCAGTAACCCACTGGTGCTGGGCGGCAACTTCGACGTGCTGGCGACGCAAATCTACTTCTACATCACCGGCGCGCAGCTGGATTATCAGGCCGCCAGCACCCTCGGGGTGATTTTGCTGGTGTTCTCGCTGCTGGTGTTCTGCGTGCAGTACATGTGGATTGGCAAACGCTCCTACGTCACCATTTCCGGCAAAACTTCCCGTGGCGACGTGCAGCCGCTGCCGGTGACGCTGGTGTGGGGCGTGACGCTGCTGCTGGCTATCTGGGTCGCCTTCAACGCCCTGCTCTACGGCAGCATTTTCTACGGCAGCTTCACCGTCAACTGGGGCGTGGATTACACCCTGACCTTCGCCAACTTCACCAAGCTGTTTGGTCAAGGTTTTAGCGACGGGGCATGGCCTTCGCTGCTCGACACCCTGCTCTACGCCGGTATCGCCGCGCCAATCACCGCGCTGTTCGGCCTGCTCATTGCTTACATCGTGGTGCGCCAGCAGTTCCGTGGCAAAAAGACCATCGAGTTCAGCACCATGCTGTGCTTCGCGGTGCCGGGCACCGTGGCGGGTATCTCCTACATTCTGGCCTTTAATAGCGCGCCGGTTTACCTCACCGGAACCGCCGCCATCGTGATCATCTCGATGGTGATGCGTAACGTGCCGGTGGGCATCCGCGCCGGTATCGCTGGGCTGGGTCAGTTGGACAAATCCCTCGACGAAGCCTCGCTCAGCCTGCGCGCTGGCTCGATGCGCACCGTGATGTACATCCTGCTGCCGCTGCTGCGCCCGGCGATTCTGTCGGCGCTGATTTACAGCTTCGTGCGCGCCATCACCACCGTCAGCGCGATTGTTTTCCTCGTGACGCCGGACACCCGCGTCGCCACGGCCTACATCCTTAACCGCGTAGAAGACGGCGAGTACGGCGTGGCTATCGCCTACGGTTCGATTCTTATCGTGGTGATGCTGGCGATCATTTTCATCTTTGACTATCTGGTTGGCGAAGCGCGTATTTCCCGCTCCAAAGCCAAAACCGGCCAATAATTCTGGAGTGAGCTGTTATGACAACGATTCTGCAAGCCGAGCGCAGCGCGCCGGTTGAAACCACCAAAAGCTTTGTTGAACTGAAAGGCGTCGCCAAGCGCTTTGGTCACAATACCGTGCTGGAAGGTCTGGATCTGGCGATCCCCAAAGGCAAAATGGTTACCCTGCTCGGCCCATCCGGCTGCGGCAAGACCACCGTGCTGCGCATGGTTGCCGGGCTGGAGAAGCCGACCGAAGGCCGAATTTTCATTGATGGCGAAGACGTTACTGACCGTTCCATTCAACAGCGTGATATCTGCATGGTGTTCCAGTCTTATGCTCTGTTCCCGCACATGTCGCTGGGCGAAAACATTGGCTACGGCCTGAAAATGCTGGGGCGGCCAAAGGCGGAAATTCGCGAGCGAGTGCGCGAAGCCCTCTCGCTGGTGGATTTAGAAGGTTTTGAAGACCGCTACGTGGACCAGATTTCCGGCGGCCAGCAGCAGCGCGTGGCGCTGGCCCGCGCGCTGATCCTCAAACCGAAAGTGCTGCTTTTCGATGAGCCGCTGAGTAACCTCGACGCTAACCTGCGCCGCAGCATGCGCGAGAAAATCCGCGAGTTGCAGCAGCAGTTCAACATCACCTCGCTGTACGTCACCCACGACCAGAGCGAGGCGTTTGCGGTATCCGATACCGTGCTGGTGATGAACAAAGGCAAAATTATGCAGATTGGCGCGCCGCAGGAGCTGTATCGCCAGCCCGCGTCGCGCTTTATGGCCAGTTTTATGGGCGACGCCAACGTCTTCCCGGCCGACCTGCATCGCGAAACGGTGGAAATTTTCGGCTACCATATCCCGAAACCAGCAGGCTTTGCCGACGGGCTGCAACAGTGCACGGTGGGGGTTCGCCCGGAAGCCATCACGCTCGGCCTGCAGGGTGACGACAGCCAGCGCTGCACCATCACCCACGTCGCCTACATGGGGCCGCAGTATGAAGTGACGGTGGAGTGGAACGGCCAATCGCTGCTGTTGCAGGTCAACGCCACCCAGCTCCAGCCGAGCGCCGGGGACCAGTTCTACCTGCAAATCCACCCTTACGGCATGTTCGTTTTAGTGTAAGAAAGCCGCCGTTAGCCCTGCAGCGCGAAGACTAACGGCACAATCACTTGGGCGGCCACCGGCTGGTCGCCCTGCTTCGCCGCAATAAACTTCCAACGCTTCACCGCCGCCACGGCAGCCTCGTCGAGGCGCGGATAGCCACTCGACTGGCTGACCGCCACCGACGCCGCCAGCCCGCTGGCACTGACTTCCACCCGCAATCTCACCGTGCCCTGCTCGCGCAGCTTTTTCGACAAACGCGGGTAGTCCGGCGCGGGGTTATTTAAGTAAGCCGCGCTGAACTGCGGCGGCGTTACTACTTTGCTGGCCGCCGGGGCATTGCTGACTGCCGGAGCCTTGGGCGCAGTGACGGGTTGCGGTTGGGGTTTTGGCGGGTATTTCGGCTTCTCGTCATGCACCGGGCGCGGCTTGGGCTTTTCTACCTTCGGCAAGCTTATTGCCGCCTTCTCCACCACCGGCGGCGGTATTTTCTCCACCGGCTTGACCGGCTCTGGCGGCGAGGGGATTGGCTCAGGATCATGCTGAGGCTCTGGGGCCAGTTGCACCATTTCGACCGCCATCAGCGGCGCGGTTATCTCAGCAATCTGTGGCGGGTTCATACGCAGAAACAACAGCAGCCCGAGATGCAACAGCAGGACCGCTGCTGCAATAATCAGCGTTTTCAGGCCGCGTTTCGGCATGGGAAATTCTCCGGAAAAGGCGGATTCAGCTAACATGCTGCCGCCGATAAAGCAGGACGGCCAGCCACGGGCCGCCGAGAAGCGTTGCCATCAACCCGGCGGGTAACTGGCGTGGATAGAGCAGATTGCGGCTCAGCCAGTCGGCAAAAATCATCAGCAGCGCGGCAATCATCACCGCCAGCAGCAGCTGGGCCAGCGGGCGTCGCGCCCCAAGCTGGCGGGCGATGTGCGGGCCGAGCAGGCCGATAAACGACAGCGGCCCGACAATCAGCGTCGCGACGCCGGTCATCAGCGCCGCCAGCGCCATGACCGTCAGACGGGCGCGCTGAGTGCGTAAACCCAGCGAGTGCGGCACCGACTCCAGCGGCAACAGCAGCAGGTAGCGGCGCACCAGTGGAGTTAGTAGCAATAGAAGCAGCGCCAGAGCCAGCGCGGCGGCGGCCATCGGCGTGGTGACGTAGTAGGTCGAGCCGGTCATCAGTTGGCGCAGCATGTTGGCCGCCATGCCGTTGTTGGTCATCACCACCCCCGCCACCGACTGGAAAATCGCGGTGATCGCCAAACCACTGAGTAGCACGCGCTGCGGGGTAAATCGCCCCTGCCGCGCCGTCCACAGGGTCAGCAAAAGCGTGATAAACGCGCCGAGCGCGCTGCTCAGCATCATGCCAGCAATCCCGGCGGTCGGGATAATTAGCAGCATCAGCGTAATGCCCAGCGACGCCCCCGCGCCAATCCCCAGCAGCTCGGGGCTGGCCATCGGGTTGGCGGTCACTCGCTGAATAATCACCCCGGCGGCCGCTAACAGCACTCCGGCTGACATCGCGGCAATCATCCGTGGCAGGCGGAATGGCAACAGCGCCAGCACGTCGTGCCACGCGTCCCAGTGCCAGCCTTGCAGCGTGCGCCCCACCGCCAGCGACAGCACAATGCTCGCCACCAGCAGCAACAACACCAGACCAAAGCGCGGCTTGAGGATGCGCGCCTGACTTTGCGCCACCGTCTCCTTAATAGCTTGCAGCGAAATACTGCGGATGCGCGGCAGATACCACAGCAGCAGCGGGCCTCCGGCCAGCGCGGTCATCATGCCGGTCGGCAGCAGCATGCCGTTAATCCCCGTCAGTCGACTGACGCCCTGATCGGTCAGCCACAGCAAACCTCCGCCAATCAGCGGCGACCAAAGCAGCCGTTGGCGCAGCTTGTGCGCTCCTGCCAGCGCCGCCAGATGCGGAGCCGCCAGCCCGATAAAACCAATCACCCCGACGGCGCTGATAACCAAGCTGCTGATCGCCAGCGCGCTGAGGATAACCACGCTGCGCACCGCCACCGGCGACATGCCGAGGGAGCGCGTGACCTGCTCATTCAGCGCCATCAGGCCGAGCGGGCGCAACATCAGCAGCACCGGCACCACGCAAATAGCCAGACGCGGCAGCAGCCAGAGCAGCGTCTGGCTGTTCTCCTGCACCAGCGAACCGCCGCCCCAGATGAAAATCGCCGCCAGCGACTGGTCGTAAATAATCGATAAAAGCAGAGAGACTGAGCCGCAATAGAGATTGACCAGCATCCCGGCGAGGATCAGCGCCAGTGGCGAAAACGCCTGCCGCGACGCCAGTATAAACACCAGTAGCATAGCCACCAGCGAGCCGCCCATGGCGAACCATTCGCGGCCCCACGCCAGCCACGCCGGAGCCGCCAAGCTGACCATAGTCAAGGCCAGCGTGGCGCCGGATGCCACGCCGAGGGTCATGGGTTCCGCCAGCGGGTTGCGCAGCGCCTGCTGCATCACCACGCCGGTAAAGGCCAAGGCCATGCCGCAAAGAATCGCCATCCACTGGCGCGGCAGCCACATGTCATGGGCAATAATCGGCTTGGCCCCCGCCAGCAGGCTATCGGCGTGCCAAAGCTGGCTCCACTCGGACAACGGCAGCAGCTGTGAAAGCTGCTGCATGCTGAGCAGCAGCGCGGCGAGATAGAGCAAAATGCACAGCCACAGCGGCGAGTTTTTCAGTAAAGAGGTGGCGGAGTGCGCCGGGCTTGTCAGCGGGATTTGGCTCATGCTCTACCTCGCTGTTGCAGGCCCTGCGCCAGAGATTCCGCAAAACGCACGGCGGTGATCAGCGCGCCGTTTTGCGGCAGGCCGTCAGGCAAGGTGATGCAGTTTTCCGGCTGCAAAAGCGGCAGGCTGCGCCACAGCGCCGAGCCGGTAATGTCGCTGATATCAGGCTGCGGGTAGGAAGGCAGCAGCACCACGCGGCCACGGCCTCCGGCGGCGAGTTGGTCCACCGAGGTCATGGCGAGGCCCTGCGCGCTGGTCGCCAACTGGCTGGCATTTTTCAGGCCGAGGCGCGTTAGCACGTCATCAAACAGGCTGCCCTTGCCAAACAGGTACAGGTGCAAAATCTCCAGTGGATGGGCCAGATAGAGCGGCGTGTCGGCGAAAGGCTGAACCGCCAGCCGCGCCTTTTCCATCCGCGCATTCACGGCGGCGATGATCTGCTCGGCTCGCTGAGGCTGTCCCAACGCGCCCGCCATTTGGCGCAAATTAGCCTGCGCCTGCTCGAGCGGAGAACTGCTGTAAGTGTTGAGCACCAACAGCGGCGCAATCTGCTCCAGTTGGGCTTTCGCCATCAGATGGCCGGGCGTCACCAGCAGCAGCGTCGGGCGCAGCTCGCGCAGGGTTTCAAAATTAGGTTGGAATAGCAGGCCCACGTCAGCGACGTCGGCAGGCAGCGCGGGTTCGCTATACAGGCGGCGATACCACTGTGGTGCGGCCACGCCGACCGGCACCACGCCAAGCGCCAGCGCCATTTCGGTCAGCCCCCAGTCGAGGATCACCCAACGCGGCGCGGGGACTCCGGCGGCCAAGCTACAGAGAGGGGAAAGCCCCGAGCTTGCGCTCAGGGCCAATGCAAATTGCAGAAACTGACGACGATTCATGCTTACCACTGATAGCTCAGGGTCGCCAGATATTGGCGGCGCAGGCCGAAGTGACAACCATTGTCCTGACAGTAGTTCAGGTACTGCTTGTCGGTCAGGTTTTGCACGTTGAGCGCCAGTTGCCACGACTGCCAGCGGTAGCGCGCAACGGCGTCGAACACCGTGACGGCCGGGACTTTCAGGCTGTTTTGGCTGGTGGCATAACTGGTGCCAACATAGCGCGCGCCGCCGCCAAGGGTGACACCATCAAGCATGCCCGGCAGCGCGTATTCGGTCCATACCGCCGCCGTCTGGCGCGGAATCCCCACCGGATCCTTGCCCTGATTGCCAGTATTCGACGCCGTGACTTCCGGGTCGGTATAGGCATAGGAACTGCTCACCAGCCAGCGCGAGGTGATATTGGCTTTGGCTTCCAGCTCAAGGCCGCGCGAACGAATTTCGCCAGTCTGCACCGAGAAGTTCGGGTGATCCAAGTCCGCCGTCAGCACGTTTTGCTGGGTCAGGTCATACAGCGCTGCAGTGAATAAGGCGTCGAAGCTTTTCGGCTGATATTTGATCCCCACTTCCGACTGTTTGCCCTTAGTTGGGCGGAAAACGTCGCCGCTGAAGGTGGTTCCGGCCTGCGGCTGGAATGAAGTGGCGTAGCTGACATAAGGCGCGATTCCGCTGTCGAACAGGTACATCAGCCCGGCGCGGCCGGTGGTGGCGTAGTCGGTTTGCTCTTTACGCGTGTCGTTATCCAGATCGTTGCTATGGCTTTCAGCCTTGTCGTAGCGCCCGCCGAGGTTCAGCAGCCACTGATTCCACTTCATCTGGTCTTGGGTGTAGAAGCCGGTTTGCGACATATACAGCCGCGAATGGTCAGTCAGCGCCGGAGTCTGCACCGGCGTGCTGTAATCCGGATTGAGGTAGTTAAGGTCAGACGCATCGCCGTAGCCGCTGTTTTGCGTCAGGTCGTCATGCACATAATCCACCCCGAACAGCATGTCGTGATCCACCGGGCCGGTGTCGAACTTGGCCTGCAAATGGGTATCAACGTCGAAGTCTTTTAACTTCTCATTAATGTGCATGCTGTAGCGATGCACCTCCGGCGCATTGGCAACCACGCCAAACGGATAAACCATGGTGTAGTCGCTGCGAGTCTGCATGTAGCGCAGGTTCTGGTGCAGGGTCCAGACATCATCGAAATGGTGCATGAACTCATAACCGACGCTCTCCTGCGAGCGGCTGTAGCTGTCGAAGCCCGGCTGGCCGCCGTAAAAGTTGTCAGAGATTTTGCCATTCGGGTTATTCACCAGCGTGCCTTCGACCGGCAATTGGTTAAAGAAACCGGCGTCCGGGTCTTTGCGGAACTGGCTGAGGAAGGTCAGGCTGGTGTTGTCATCGGGCTGCCACGTCAGGGCGGGAGCGATGTCGTAGTGTTTATACTTGGTGTAATCCACCTGCGTGTCGGACTTCGACGCGGTGCCGGTCAAACGCCCGAGCCAGTGCTGATCGTTGTCCAGCGCGCCGGACAGATCCAGCCCCCCTTCGGTCAGATTGTTGTTGCCGGTGGTGACATAGATTTCATGCAGCGGGTCCGCCGTCGGCCTTTTGCTGACCAGATTCACCACCCCACCAGGACTGGCTTGACCATAAAGCACCGAGTTCGGCCCTTTGATCACTTCAATCTTATCCAGCAGGTAGGCGTCGTAGTTCGGGCGTGACCAGTAGGTCACTGTGGGCAAACGCAGCCCGTCGAGGTATTCATCGGCATTGAAACCGCGAATGATGATGGTGTCGAAACGGGTATCTGCCCCACCCGCTTCCGACTGCACGCCACCCAGATAGCGCAACGCCTGCGACACGTTCTGCGCACCCTGCGCGGCGATCTGCGCCTGCGTCACCACTGAGACGCTCTGCGACGTTTCAATCAGTGGGCGGTCGCTTTTGGTCGCGCCGCTGGCTTTCTTGGCGACAAAATTGGTGCTGTCGTCACTGTCCGCCGTCGAGGAAACCGTCACTGAAGGCAGCACCGTGGTCGCGGCAGCGCTGGTCTGATTTTGTTCTGCTGCCTGCGCTTGCCCTGCAATCAATGTCATCAACAGCGCCGCGCTGAGCGGTTTAAGCCTAAACCCGAATTTACCCTGCATGTGTGTCCCCGAAAATAAAACAATGACTCAATAATGAGGATACAAATGATAATCATTAAGTTTTAATTGAACAGAGGACGGGATAGAATGCTTGCGATGTTTGTTCGGGAAATAGCGTGAAACAGACAGAATTCGGCGAATTTGACGCAATTGATGAGCGATTGTTGGAAATGGACAAAATCTGGCGCAAAGGTTACGGGGTGGAGATACCACCGGCGGCCCCGCAGTTAGTGGCCCGCAGTCATTTTTACAGCAATCAGTCTCGCGAGAACTGGCATTCTCACTCCGCCGCGCAGCTGCTGTTTTGCACCCAAGGCGTGATACGCGTCTTGACCCCGCAAGCCTCGTGGACCCTCGGCCCGATGCGCGCCATCTGGCTGCCGTCGGATTGCCAGCACGAGCTGCACGCCCTTGGCGACATCACCACTTTCAGCCTGTATCTCGACCCGCATACCGCAAGCTCATTGTGGTTAAAATGCCGCACTTTGCAAGTTAGCCCTCTGCTCAACGAGCTGGTACAGGCGCTGCTGGTCGGGCAGTCCGCCACGCCGCCGAACGCCGCCCGCACCACGCTTATCACCCCACTGTTACTCGACGAGTTGCGTCAGGCGCAGAACAGCACGGTGTGTAATTTGCCGCTGCCGACCGACCGCCGCCTACGCAATATCTGTGAGCTGATGCTGGCGACGCCGGAAAATAATGACACGCTGGAGCTGTGGGGTAACAAGGTGGGAGCCAGTTCGCGCACCCTCGCCCGGCTGTTCCGCGAGCAGACCGGCCTGACTTTCGCCCAGTGGCGCCAGCAGCTAAGACTGGCGGAAGCCGTAGGCCAGCTGGCTCAAGGCCAGACGGTGATGGCTATCGCCAACCAGCTGGGTTATCACAGCCCCAGCGCCTTTATCTCGATGTTCAAAAAGTCGCTGGGAGACACGCCGCAGCGCTACCTGCGCGTATGAGCCTTCAGAACCTTTTGCCCGGCCCTCAGTAAAAATGAGTATTAAGCATTTTTAACCGTTCGTGATATTTAACTATTCGTGATAAAAATATTCATTCGAATAGTTACCTCGCTATTAATACCAATAATTATTGCCTGACCCTCGGCAGGGTTTCCCCATTGCCGCCGTCAGCAAAATAGTGATTTTCAGGAACTGACCATGCCCCCACACCCCGAAAACTCGGCGTCGTTACTGCAACACCGCTCATTTGTCGCCTTCTGGATAGCCCGCGCGGGTTCCAGCTTTGGGTTCCAAATCTTATCAATCGTGGTCAGTTGGCAGATCTATTCGATCACCGGCCGCGCCTTGGATCTCGGCCTCATCGGCCTCGCGCAGTTCTTGCCGTCGGTGACGCTGGCACTGGTGGCGGGCCACGTCGCGGATCAGTTTGACCGTCGGCGCATTGTGCTGCTGGGGCAGATTGTCGAATGGCTGGCAATTGCCACGCTGGCCGGGCTGGCCATCACCCAGAACATCAACGAAATCAGTATCCTTGGGCTGATTTTTCTCATTTCGACCGCGCGCGCCATGGAAGCGCCGTCGATGCAGTCCATGTTGCCCGCGCTGGTGCCGCCGTCAATGCTGGCCCGCGCCATGGCTGCCAACGCGGTGGCTGGGCAAGCGGCGGCCATGGTTGGCCCGGCAATTGGCGGGTTCTTGTATATTGCCGGTTCGGGTACCGCCTACGCGGTGTGCGCCGCGCTGTACCTGCTGTCGATAGTGATGGTCAGCCGCTTGCAGTATGAGCAGGCCCAGCCGAAGCGCGTTCCGGCCACCTTCGCCACGCTGTTTGCCGGTATTCGCTTTATTCGCAATCGCAAAGACGTGCTGGGCGTGATTTCCCTCGACCTGTTCGCCGTACTGCTCGGCGGCGCGACCGCGCTGTTGCCAATCTTCGCCAAAGATATCCTGCACACCGGCCCTTGGGGGCTTGGCCTGCTGCGAGGGGCTCCGGCGGTGGGTGGGCTGCTGGTCGGCTTCTGGCTTAGCCGCCGGGCGATGACCCGCAACGTCGGCATGATCATGTTTATGTCAGTGGCCGGGTTCGGTGTCGCCACCGTGATATTTGCTCTGTCGAGCACCCTGTGGCTGTCAATCCTCGCCCTGTTCTTCCTCGGCGGCTTCGACATGGTGAGCATGGTTATTCGCGGCGCACTGGTGCAACTCGACACGCCGGATGAGATGCGCGGGCGCGTCAGCGCGGTGAACTCGATATTTATCAATACCTCGAATCAGCTCGGCGAGTTTGAATCTGGACTGTTGGCCGCGTGGCTGGGCGCAGTGCCTGCCGCCGCGCTCGGTGGTGTCGGCACTATTATCGTGGTCGGCCTGTGGATGACCTGGTTCCCAAGCCTGCGCAAGAGACAAAAGCTTGAGAATGAGAAGCCGGAAGAAAGCCCGGCGGCCCAGCCTGCCTCGGTCTGATTCTGCCCACCATACAAAGCAAAAGGCCCTGTCGTTGCTGACAGGGCCTTATTTATTTGGTGCTTTTAGAGCGGCTTATTTGCTTTCGTTGGCTTTGATTTCGCCCATCGCTTTCAGCTTTTTAGACATCTCGCGGCGTTCTTTTGACAGGTCAGCATTACGGATGATGTAGTCATCAACGCGATCTTCATAGTCGCCGCGCATGCTGGCAATAATCGCCTGAATTTCGTCGATGCTCATACCCTGTTTGATGTAATCGCTCAGGTTGTCGAGCAGCAACACACGTTTCTGGTTATCACGGATTTTCTTTTCGTTATCAGCAATTTCGCGTTGCAATTTGTTCTTGCGGCGGAAAATTCGTACGAACTCCAGTACGTCATGGAAACTCGGCTTGTTGATATTGTCCATTTTAACACCTTCGATTAAGTTACACAGATTCAGTGACTGACTGCCCGGAACGTAGGTTACAGCGTAGCAGGAAAAGCCTGCGCGTTCAGAACGAAAGTCCAATAGGTTTATCTTACCCGTTTTCATGGGCAGACAAAAATGCCATCACGCTTTCTCCAGCGGATTGGCGGGAATTTGCACCTCTTCCTTGCGCATAGTCATGGTTATCAAGTCTCCCAGCGCCTGCAATTGCTCGGCAACCTGCATGCTCAGCCACACATAGCCGTAGATTGGCGCTTCCAAGTGCTGGCTGGCGTTCATCTCTTGCATCAGCTGTTTCAGCTCTTCCACTGACTCATTCAACTGATGATTCAGCGCGCCTTCATCACCTTTCGTGCCATTGAGCAGCATATCACTGAGCTTTTCCAGTGAGTCGAGCATCAGCAACTGCGCGCTGCGCAAGCTGCGGGCGTTGAGCATCAGGTAGTGACTTTCGCGGGAACTCCAGTAAGCATCAGCCAACAATTCTAACGTACACAACAGGTTACGGCTTAAGGTCTGGATAGCATCGAAGACTTCACGCGGGATATGCGACTCTTTGCTGGCTGGCGCAAACAGCGCGCGCATCTTCACCATCTGGTTCATGGATTTTTTCAGCTTGCCTTCCAGATGTGGCCTTTCCAGCATGTTCGGCGACAGCCAGGCGCTGTAAAGCTTATTCAGCGAGGTCAGGTAATCCGCCATCTGCATGCGCCAGTGAATAAAGGCGCGCTGCGGGTAGATACTGGCGAAGAACAGCGCCAGCAGGGAGCCAAACACCACATCCCCCGAGCGCCACAGCGCGGTATGCATATCCCCCGGCCCCGCGCCGCACACCACCGCCAGCGTCACGCCGATCAGCAACGCCATATATGGCCGCTTGCCGAGGGTCAGATAGCCACTGACGAACATCACCACGCCGCACCACATCAGCATTAAAGGCAGAGAATAAAGCTCGAGCCAAAGGGCAATCAGCCCGGACGCCGAGCCAAAAACCGTGCCCGCGATACGCTCCGCCACGCGCTGCAATACATTGCCCCAGAAGGAGATTGGCCCCATCACCACTACTAAGGTGATCAGCGGCCAAGTGCCTTCGGGGATCTCGGTCAGGCGCACAATCAGGAAGGTCAGAATGAACGCCAGCGCGATCCGCAGTGCGTGAGTGATGCGGTAATTGCTATAAATCACGTTATCCAGCGGCGAGATTTTCTTGTCCAGACGCATGCGGTGCCCATTCAAAAAGCGGAAGAATCGATGGCGGGTAGTTTAGCCGAGTTACCGTGGGGGATCACTGCGGTTTTACTGGGGTTGAATCAAACTTTAGTCGAATATCCAAGACATGCCGAAGCTTGACAGATTTCCCCATGACATCTGGCCGTCGAATGGTATCCTTAACGGCTGTTTGCTATGCCGCAACATCACTTTTCGCCGCGATTAAGGGTCAATTCCGCAATGTCAGACAAGCCGCAAAAAACCTTCTACTTTCATGACTATGAAACCTTCGGTAAGAATCCGGCGCTGGACCGCCCTGCGCAGTTCGCCGGTGTGCGCACCGATGAGAATTTCAACATCATTGAAGAGCCGCTCGTGATTTACTGCCGCCCGTCTGATGACTATTTGCCCGAGCCTGAAGCCGTGATGATAACCGGCATTACGCCACAGCTGGCGCTGGAGAAGGGGCTAAGCGAGGCGGAGTTCAGCGCGCAGATCCACCAAGCCTTTAGCGTGCCGGGTACCTGCATTGTGGGCTATAACAACATCCGTTTTGATGATGAAGTCAGCCGCAACATTTTCTACCGTAACTTCTACGATCCTTATGCCTACAGCTGGCAATATGGCAATTCTCGCTGGGATCTGCTCGACGTGATGCGCGCCTGCTACGCCCTGCGACCGGACGGCATTAACTGGCCTGAAAACGACGACGGTTTCCCGAGTTTTCGCCTCGAGCATCTGACCAAAGCCAACGGCATCGAACATGAAAATGCCCACGACGCCATGGCCGACGTTTACGCCACCATTGCCATGGCCAAGTTGGTGAAACAGGCCCAACCGCGCCTGTTCTCCTTCCTGCTTGAGCATCGTAATAAGCATAAAATCAACGCATTAATCGATATTCCAGCCATGACGCCGCTGGTTCACGTTTCCGGCATGTTCGGCGCGGCACGTGGCAATACGGCGTGGATTGCGCCGCTGGCGTGGCATCCTGAGAATAAAAACGCGGTGATTGTCTGTGATTTGGGTGGAGATATGACCCCACTTCTCGAGCTGGACGCCGATGAAATGCGCGAACGGCTGTATACCCGCCGCGAAGCCCTCGAGCCGGGCCAGTCGCCGCTGCCGATCAAGCTATTGCACATAAATAAGTGTCCGGTAGTGGCTCCGGCCAAAACGCTGTTGCCTGAGAATGCTGAGCGTCTGGGCATTGACCGCGAGCGCTGTCTGCAAAATCTGCAACTGTTGCGCCAGAACACCCAAGTCCGCGAAAAAGTGGTGGCGCTGTTCGCCGAAGCCGAGCCGTTTAAAGGCTCAGATGACGTCGACGCCCGCCTGTACGACGGTTTCTTCAGCGACGCCGACCGCGCCGCGATGCGCATTATTCTGGAAACCAAGCCAGAAAACCTGCCCGCCCTAGATTTAACCTTTAGCGATTCACGCATCGAAACGCTGTTGTTCCGCTATCGCGCCCGCAATTTCCCCGCCACCCTCACCGACGCCGAGCAGCGCCGCTGGCACGAACATCGCCAAGAGAAGCTCAACGCCGAACGCGTGCAAGATTACGTGTTGCAGCTCGAATCGCTATACAACTTGTACGAGGATGACGCCGAGAAGACGGCCCTGCTGAAGGCGCTGTTTGCTTATGGGAAGGGGTTGGTGGCGTAAGGGGGGGCTTACGCTTTTAAATTCAACTTCAATTTCAACTTCAAAACCGTGGGCTCGCCGCCCACAATAGCCTTTAAGGTCAAAACCGTGCGCTGCCGCCACACCGGCCTTGAAGGGCGCCTATCGCCGCGCCCCTCAAGACTCCCCGGCTCTTTCACTGCGCGCTTCGCTCGTAGAAATGGACATGTTTCAGGGGCTTAGGTTCACACCGCAAAATGTCGCCGCTTAGGCGGTACCTTCGCCACGGGATTCGAGCCTTGGGTCTCGAACCTCTCGCTCAGCGCCATTTTTGACTGCGGTTTTGGGGCATTTCAACCGTGCCGTTTCAGTGGGCTTGGTTTTGGGTCTGCTTTTTTTACGAATTGAATGGAATGGTTCGGTGTAAATGCCAGTAGGTCGCGTTCAGAAGTGACGCCGAGGGAGTGGTTCGAGACCTATGGCTCGAAACCCGAACTGAGGGAACCGCCTAAGCGGCGGCACTTCGCGACAATCACTGCGGTGCCTGAAACATGTCCATTCCAACCCTGCGCAGCCTCGATCTTACAGCAATAAAAAGCGCGGGAGTCCAGAGGGCGCGCGCTTACGCGCCTTCTGGGCCAGTTTGCGTGGCAACGCAAGGTTTTGGCGGTGTGGCGGCAGCGCACGACCTTGACCTTGACCTTAAAAGAAAGTTTCCTGCCCTTTCCAAAGGGCAAAAAAAAAGGACCCTTGCGGGTCCCTTTCAAATTTATGCTTCTGGAGCGATTTCGCCACTCATCTGAGGCGGCTTCTCGCGGAAGAAATTGGTGATAAAGGCTAAGTAACCTAAACCAATTGCGCCCCACACCAGACCCAGCGTCATTGAGCTGGCTTCTAGGTTCAACCACAGCGCGCCGACGGTCAGGGCACCAATCACTGGCAGAACCAGATAATGCAGGTGATCCTTGAAGGTCTTGTTCTTCTGCTCACGAATGTAGAACTGCGAAATAACCGACAGGTTCACAAAGGTGAAGGCCACCAGCGCACCGAAGTTGATCAATGCCGTTGCAGTCACCAGGTCAAAGGTTACAGCGGACATTGCCACTACGCCGACCAACATGACGTTGAAGGTCGGGGTACGCCATTTCGGATGCACGTAGCCGAACAGTTTCTCCGGGAATACGCCATCGCGGCCCATCACGTACAGCAGACGTGAAACACCGGCGTGTGCCGCCATGCCTGACGCCAATACCGTCACACAGCTAAAGCACAGGATCACTGATTGGAAGAACTTGCCTGCCACATACAGCATGATTTCTGGCTGTGATGCGTCCGGATCGTGGAAACGCGAAATATCCGGGAAGTACAGCTGCAAGAAGTAAGACACCACGACAAAGATGATGCCACCAATCAGCGCAGTCAGGAAAATCGCTTTCGGAATAACTTTACCGGCGTTCGGCGTCTCTTCAGACAGTGAACTGATGCCGTCAAAGCCTAAGAACGAGAAGCACAGAATCGTTGCCCCGGTGATCATCGGCACCACGTGCGCGTTTTCACTGAAGAAAGGTTTCGTGCTTGCCAGCGTCCCTGCGCCCTCACCCATGTACACGCCACGGATAAGCAAGCCCATGAACACCACCATAATGGCGACCTGAACCACAACGATAATGCTGTTGAGGTTGGCAACAACCTTGATGCCACGCAGGTTAAAGGCCGTCATCATCGCCACCAGCGCGGTAACGAAAATCCACGACGGTACGCCCGGGAAGATAGCTTCCAGGTAGATTTTCGCCAGCAGGATGTTGATCATCGGCATGAACAGGTAGTCCAGCAGGGATGACCAGCCAACCATAAAGCCGACGTGCGGGCTGATGGCTTTCTGTGCGTAAGTATAAGCAGAACCCGCAGACGGGAAGCGGCGAACCAGCTTGCCGTAACTTACCGCAGTAAAGAGTACCGCGATCAGCGCGAAGATATACGCCGTTGCCACGTGGCCGTCGGTCAGACCGGACACAATGCCAAAGGTATCGAAAATGGTCATCGGTTGCAGATAGGCCAGACCCATCATTACAACCTGAACCAAAGTCAGGGTTTTACGCAGCTGTACGCGATTGGTTGCCGGAGCGGCAGAAGAGACATTAGCAGACATGGCTCAGCCCTCCCTGATTTGCATGCATAGGACGTGTAAACGTCTCCGTGCGCAAAGTACAGGGAAAACTTCGTGTTGAATAACCAGAGAACGGAGGATTGAGCTTCACATCGTTGTGCACGCAAGTGAAGGCTGAGCGTTGTTGGCCGCAGCTGACAAAGAGACCGGCGGGTACCGGTACTGGTTTAAAGTATTGCCCCATCATGCATTTCCTCATAGTGGCGACCGTTTATTGATTTGGGGTCGCACACGAACCTGGTTATCTATCCGGATCTGGGTCCGGCCTCTGTTGAATTTAGTTTGTGTAACTCACAATGCAAAAAAAATAACCGGCGCCTTTAAGCGTCGGTTATTCTGCATGTGGCGTATTTTGCACTAAATCGAGGGCCGATGACAAGATTTTGAAGCCCTCAAATGCAATTTCTTTCTATGCGTTGAGTCTGGTCAATAAATAATCGATATTTGTCCCAGCCTCATCAGCACCTTAGGCATTGCGCAGCATCCAATCGATTTCTGTTTCAGTCACTCGACGCTCGAACTGTAACAATTCATCGGATTTACACGCGTGATACACCTGTGAGAAGCGCTCCCCCAGATATTTCTTCAACGCGCCCTGCTCGTCAAAGGCTGCCAAGGCATCGCTCTGACGAATAGGTAACGGAATACCTTCCTGCTCCAGACCATTCCCCGTGACGGGTTCCGGCAGAGGCAGTTCATTGTCAAATCCATGTAACATCCCGGCAAGTACAGTTGCCACTACCAGATACGGGTTGGCATCGGCACCGGCGACGCGATACTCCACGCGGTGGTCAACGGCACCGCTACACGGCACGCGCAGTGCCACGGTACGGTTGTTATGACCCCACGACGCCTGCGTTGGCACATACATGCCGGGCTGGAATCGGCGGAAAGCATTGACGTTCGGCGCTAAAATCGCCATCGACGCAGGCATCAGCTCAATCAACCCCGCCAGTGCGCGCTTCATCAGCGCAGAGTCTTCCGACTCGGTGCCAGCGAACAGGTTCTTGCCATTATCATCCAGCACGCTGATATGAATGTGCATGCCGCTACCGGCGTAATCATCATAAGGTTTGGCCATAAAAGTGGCTTCCATCCCATGATTTTCTGCCACCAGACGCACTAAACGCTTGAGCGCCAGCGCGTGGTCACAGGCCCGCAGGATGTTGTCACTGTGATGCAGGTTAATTTCGAACTGGCCGGGAGATGACTCCGCCACCGCGCCGTCAGCAGGCAAACCTTGCATCAGGGCAAGTCGGTCGATTTCGCTGAGAACGTCGGCGAAATGGTCGAGATTATCAACCGAATAGACCTGAGTATGAATGCTGCGCTCAGTGGTCCCTGGGTTACAAGGCGGCTGAATATACCCTTCCGCATCTCGCTGCTTATCGAGCAGATAGAACTCCAACTCTACCGCTACCACCGGGAATAATCCTCGCTGGCGCAATGTTTGCCAAAGGTGATTCAGCACATTGCGGGGTTCAACGTCAAAGGGAGTGCCATCTTCGTCAAGCATGGTCAGCAACAGCTGAGCGATATGCTCTGGGTCCGAAGCGGAGGGGGTTAATGTTCCGGGGACGGGAAGACAAATGCGATCCGGCTCGCCCAACTCCTGACCAAGGCCCGCCTCTTCCACCACGTTGCCAAGGATATCCATAGCAAACACGGAGGCAGGGAAATAGCAGCCTTTTTCAACTTTAAGCAGGGTGGTGACGGGAATGCGTTTTCCGCGGAAGGTACCATTTAAATCGGTAAGAAGGACATCGACATGCTGGGTAAGTGGGTGACGCTCCAGGTATTGGTTAACTTCATCCTGGAACGCGCTGCTTCGCTTCTCTTCGCCGTGTGCTGCGAAGTCTTCAACTTCGGAACTATTCGATTCAAGAATTAAGGTTTGCATAAAATTTCCACCGTTTGCCTCAGATTTGAGGCGGATATTGAGGCGACCACGACACCACCATGATGCCCCGCCTTTACTGCCCTTTACTGCATAACTGCGAACTTCTTAATGCAATGGCACTCTCAGATCATATAAACGGCACACCTCATTCTCCGAAGACATATTTGTCTCAAGATTAACCCTAGACCCATCAGAATTGTTTTGCAATAGCAACAATTCCTTTACATATAGGTTTGAAAAAGCAACTCCCCGCTGCTAATTTTAATGGAATAACAGCCAAAAAATAGGCAACAAAACGCGATAAGGCGCGGATTTCTTTCCCTTTCGACCACTCAACGAGGCGGTAAAATGAGCACCATATTTTCCAAGGCACCAGCCAGAAAAGAAGAGAGCTACAGACCGATCATTGGGGTCGTCATGTGTGCAAATAGCATTGATGAGAACCCGGCACTGACCGTACACGAGAAGTATCTCGACGCAATTTTCAACGCCAACGCCATCCCCGTCTGCCTGCCGCACGAGCTGGCCTCGCGGGAAGGTGCTATCCAAGAGGTACTCGCCCGCCTCGACGGTATTTTCCTCACCGGCAGCCCAAGTAATGTCGAGCCGCACTGGTATAACGAAGACGGTATCGAGGAGTTAGCAGATCCGGGTCGCGATAAGTTAAGTATTGCCTTGATCCACGCAACGTTGGCCCAAGGCATCCCCCTGCTCGCCGCCTGCCGTGGTATGCAGGAGCTGGTCGTCGCCACCGGCGGCAGTCTGTATCGCAAAGTGCAGGAAGAGCCGGGTTATATGGATCACCGCGAGGACACGTCCCTGTCCCACGACGAGCAATTCGCGCTGGTTCACCCCGTGAGCATTGAGCCGGGCGGCCTGCTGGCTGAACTGCTGCCCGATTATCAATCGTTTCAGGTGAACTCACTGCACGGCCAAGGCGCGAAGCGTCTGGGCGCAGAACTCAGCGTCGAAGCCCGCGCACCTGACAATCTGGTAGAAGCCGTCAGCGTCCGCGGCCACCCCTTCGCCCTCGGCGTACAGTGGCACCCCGAGTGGCACAGCTTGACCGACGCCGTGTCGCGGCAACTTTTCGAATCCTTCGTCGCTGCATGTCGGAAGTATCATCGGGGGTAGAGATATCCCCGGGTTGGGCCCTGCTTAAGTCAACTTCAACTTCAACTTCAACTTCAACTTCAACTTCAACTTCAACTTCAAAACCGTGGGCGTCGGCCCACACCGACCAAGGGAGGCGTAAACGCGCCTCCCTTGGAACCCTGCGTTTTTATGTTGTGAGATCGAGGCTGCGCAGGGTTGGAATGGACATGTTTCAGCGACCAAGATGATCGTCGCGAAGTGCCGCCGCTTAGGCGGTTCCCTCAGTTCGGGATTACTCGGCCTCCGGCCTCGCCCTTCGGGTCGTTGCTACGCAACGCTGTCTCGCTTCGCTCGGCTTGAGCCATAGGTCTCGAACCACTCCCTCGGCGTCACTTCTGAACGCGACTTACTGGCATTTACACCGTGCCATTTCAGTGGATTTTGGGTTTGCTTCGCTCCTCCCCCTGATAAGGGGGAGGCTGGGAGGGGGTATTGCAGAAAACTCAGTGGCTTATGTGAAAAATACCCCACCCCAACCCTCCCCTAAATAGGGGAGGGAGCAAGACAAACCCCACTGAAACGGCACGGTAGAAATGCCTCAAAACCGCAGTCAAAAATGGCGCTGAGCAAGAGGTTCGAGACCTATGGCTCGAATCCCGTGGCGAAGGCACCGCCTAAGCGGCGACATTTTGCGGTGGATAACTGAAGTCCCTGAAACACGTCCATCCCAACCTTGCGAAGCCTCGATCTTCCAGCAGCAAAAAAACGCAGGATTCCAAAGGGTTTCGTTTAAAACCCTTTGGGCCAGTGTGGGCGGCGAGCCCACGACCTTGACCTTAAGGGCGGGTTTGGGCAGCCAGCCCCAAAGCCCCCAAACATGGCTCAATGTTCAATACATTCCTATAGAAACTTTCTCGCTATTGATAGCTAAATTCCTTCGTTTATATCCATTTTAAAAAGGTTTGTTATAGAACCACTACTTTAGTTCTAAAGCCGTCACGGCGGACTTCGGTGGTGCTCACTTGCCAATAATAAGAAGGGTATATCCATGCAAAACATTCGCCGATTGAACGCGGTTTCCCGCGCTCTGGCTTTAGGACTTTTATTAACCACCAGCGCGTCTATGGCTGCTGACGGAACGCCAGTTCAGGGCGGCACCTTGGTTTATCTTGAACAGCAGGCTCACACCAACTTATATCCCCCGGCGGGCGGCTTCTATCCGAACGGCGGTATCCTTAACCAAATTACCGACAAGCTGACTTACCAGAATCCAGAGACGCTGGCGATTGAGCCGTGGATCGCCGAGTCATGGTCTTTCAATGCGGATAAAACCGAGTACACCTTTAAAATTCGTCCGGGGGTCACCTTCTCTGACGGCACGCCGCTGGATGCCAACGCCGTGGCGAAGAACTTCGACACTTACGGCTTAGGCAATAAAGAGCATCACCTGCCAGTGTCCGAAGTAATTAACAACTATGACCACAGCGAAGTGGTTGACCCGCTGACGGTGAAATTCTTCTTCAAGAAATCCTCGCCGGGCTTCCTGCAAGGTACCGCCACCATTGGCTCCGGTTTAGTATCTCTGAGCACCTTAAACCGCGATTTTGACTCGCTGGGCGATGCCACCCACATCATCGGCTCTGGCCCGTTTGTGGTCAGCAAAGAGACGCTGGGGCGCGAAGTCGATTTAACCGCGCGTAAAGACTACAACTGGGGGCCGAAAAACCTTAAGCAGCAGGGTCGCGCTAACCTTGATGGCATCAAGGTAATTGTCACCAATGAAGACAGCGTGCGCATTGGCGCGCTGCTGGCGGGTCAGGCTGATTTTATTCGTCAGGTTCAGGCTTATGACGAAAAACAAGCCAAAGACCAAAACTTCCCGATTTACGCTGCTCCGACTAAAGGCGTCAACGACGGCATCGCCTTCCGTCCTGATAACGCGCTGGTTTCTGATCTTCGCGTGCGTCAGGCGCTGCTGCACGCCACCAACTCTAAACAAGTGGTCGACACCCTGTTCTCCCCTAACTATCCGCAAGCCACTTCGGTGGTGGCCAAAACCGCCGCGGGCTATGTGGATTTGAGCAACAAACTGACCTATGACCCGGCGCAGGCCAAAAAGCTGTTAGACGAAGCTGGCTGGAAAGCGGGGCCGAGCGGCGTTCGCCAAAAAGAGGGCAAAACCCTGTCTCTGACCGTGTATGAATCCCTGCCACAGCCGCAGAACAAAGAAGTGCTGCAATTGGTTTCCCAGCAGTGGGGTCAGGTCGGCGTGAAGCTGAATATCTTGGCGGGTGACGCCGGTAGCCGCGTGGCGGATAACCTCGACCCAGAGAAAACTGCGGCTTACGTGGTGGAAGTGGGCCGTGCCGATCCGGACGTGATTAAAAGCGCCTTCTACCCAACCAACCGCGACGTGCTGCTGCAAAAAGGCGGGTCGAGCAGCAAGGTGAAGAGCTTCCGTGACGACAAACTCAACGACCTGCTAACGGCGGTCTCTGCCGAAGTCGATCCGAAAAAACGCTTAGCGCTGACCGGTGACGTGCAGAACTATCTGTTGGATCAGGCTTATGTCATTCCAATTTTCGAAGAACCGCAGGTGTTTGCCGGAGCTCCCTACCTCAAAGGCGTGAACTTTGAAGCCGTGGGCCGCCCAAGCTTCTACGGCGCATGGTTGGAAAAGCACTAACAGGCAGGAGTAGACAATGAGCCGATACTTTAGTGGTCGCATCGGGCAGGCAGTGCTGGTGCTGTGGGCGGCGTTTACCGTCTCCTTCATCCTGCTGCAAGTGCTGCCGGGTGACGCCATCCTTATCAAATTCCAGAATCCCGATATGGGACTCAGCCCGGCGCAAATTGCGGATATGCGCGCGGTGTATGGAGCAGATGTGCCGGTCTGGCAGCAATATCTGCACACGCTGGTCAATTTCCTGCGCGGCGATCTGGGTTATTCGATTCAGGCAGGCGTGCCGGTGACGGAGTTGCTGAGCAGCAACTTCCCGCCGACGCTGCGACTGGCGGTACTCGGCTTTATCTTGGCGGCGGTGGTGGCGGTTGCCATCGCCTTCCTCTCCAGCCTGCTGCATTTCGGCTGGCTGAAGTCGGCGTTCCAGTCACTGCCGTCGCTGTTTATTTCGATCCCAACCTTCTGGCTCGGCATTGCGCTGATCCAGTTCTTCTCTTTCCACTTACGCTGGATCCCGGTGATTAATCCGGGGGAATGGGTCGGGCTGATTCTGCCGATCATCACGCTGGCGGTGCCGATTTCAGCCCCGCTGGCGCAGATTTTGATCCGCAGTATCGATCAGGTGCAGACCCAGCCCTTCGTGGCCGTCGCCCGTGCCAAAGGCGCGTCGCGCAGCGGCGTGTTGTGGCGTCACGTGGCGCGCAATGCCCTGCTCCCTGCCCTGACCATTGCCGGTTTGCTGTTTGGCGAGCTGATTGCCGGAGCACTGATCACCGAAACCGTCTTTGGCCTTAACGGGCTGGGCCAGCTGACTCAGCAGGCGGTCAACAATCAGGATGTGGCGGTGTTACAGGCCATTGTGGTTATCTCCGCCGCCGCCTTTGTTGGCATTAACTTACTGGTCGACTTGGTTTATCCGTTACTGGATCCGCGTCTTAAATCCACTGCCGGAGCTCACGCATGAGTAGCTTACCTATTGAGCAGTTAGGTCAGGAGAAAACGCGCCTCGCGCCTCGCCCGAAAACCCGCAGCGCCCTATCCACTCGCGTCAAGCCGGGGCTGATTCTGGCTTGGGCGGTGATGATCGTGGTGATTTTGTGGGCCATCGCGCCGGGCCTGTTTACCTCTTATAGCGGCACGGAAGGCATCGCCGGGGCACAGCGTCTGGCTCCGCAGGCCGGGCACTGGCTGGGCACCGACCAGCTGGGCCGCGATGTCTATGCGCGCATTGTCTACGGCGCGTCGCACTCGCTGTCCGGTGCGCTAGTCGCCGTGGCGCTGGGGCTGGTGCTCGGCACCGCGCTTGGGCTGTTTGCTGGCGCGGTTGGCGGTTTTGCCGACACGGTGGTGATGCGCATTGTTGACGTGCTGCTGTCGATTCCGGGCCTGCTGCTGTCGCTGTCCGTGATTATTCTGCTCGGCTTCGGCACGGTTCACGCAGCGATTGCAGTCGGGGTCACCTCGATTGCCAACTTCGCCCGCCTTGCTCGTTCAGAAGTGGTGCTGGTGCGCCACAGCGATTATGTCGAAGCGGCCTATGGCAGCGGCGGCACCTTCTTCGCGGTGCTGTGGCGGCATATTTTGCCCAACTCGCTGACTGCCGTGCTGGCCTTTTCCGCCTTGCAATTTGGTAGCGCGATCCTGGCGATTTCCACCCTCAGCTTCTTGGGTTACGGCACCCCACCGCCAACCCCGGAGTGGGGCCTGCTGATTGCCGAAGGCCGTAACTACATCTCCACGGCATGGTGGCTCACCACCTTCCCCGGCATCGTGGTGGTGTTGGTGGTGCTTTCCGCCAACCGTATTAGCCAATCTTTCCGCAGGAGCCGCCGATGAGCCTGAATGTTAGCTTTAACCGTACCGCCGCCGAACAGCGCACGCCGGTGCTGGCGCTGGAAGATGTCTCCATTGCTTACAGCAGCGGCACGCAGAGCCAGCGCGTGGTGCACAACGTCTCCTTCTCGATTTATCCGGGTGAAGTGGTGGCGCTGGTCGGCGAGTCCGGCTCAGGCAAAACCACCACCGCGCAGGCGATTATCGGCCTGTTGGCGGAAAACGGTCATTTACAGGAAGGGGCGATCCGCCTCAATGGCACCGACATCAGCCAGTGGTCGCAGCGCCGTCTGGACGCCCTGCGCGGCGCGCGCATTAGCCTCATTCCTCAGGACCCGACCAGCTCGCTCAATCCGGTGAAGACCATCGGCGCGCAGGTGGCGGAGATCTTGAACATTCACCGCCGCCTGCCGCGCAAGCAGCGTGACGAGCGCGTGGTGGACCTGCTGGCTCGCGTTGGCCTTTCCCACCCTGAGCTGCGCGCCAAGCAGTATCCGCACGAGCTGTCCGGGGGCATGAAGCAGCGCGTGCTGATTGCCATCGCCATTGCGCTGCAACCGGCGCTGATTATTGCCGACGAGCCGACCAGCGCGCTGGACGTCACGGTGCAAAAACGCATTCTGGACCTGATTGACGAGCTGCGTCAGGAGTTCGGCACCGCCGTGCTGTTCGTCACCCACGACCTCGCGGTGGCCGCCGAGCGCGCCGACCGCCTGCTGGTGTTCCGTCACGGCAAAGTGCAGGAACAGGGTATTACCGCCGAGGTGCTTAGCGCGCCGAAAAGCGAATACACCCGCCAGCTGTTCGCCGATGTCCCCGCCCTCTCCGGCAAGCATCGCGCATCGCTGCGCGCTACTGGCGGCGAAGCGATTCTGCGGGTTGAGAATCTGGTGAAAGACTTCTCACTGGGCGGCAAAGGCAAACCGGCTTTCCGCGCCGTGGACCATGTCTCCTTTACTATCGCGCGCGGCACCACCCACTCGCTGGTTGGGGAGTCAGGCTCTGGCAAGACCACGCTGGCGCGTATTCTGCTCGGTTTCCAGCGCCCGGATTCAGGCAGCGTGCTGATTGACGGGCAGGACATCACCCAGTTGAAAGGCGAAGCGCTGCGCCAGCTGCGTAAACAGATTCAGCTGGTATATCAGAACCCGTTTGCCTCACTCGACCCTTCGCAAACCCTGTTTAAGGTTATCGAAGAGCCGCTGCTCAACTTTGAGCCTATTGCCGCCGACGAGCGCCGCCGCCGGGTACACAGCATTGCCCAGCGCGTGGCGCTGCCGCTGGAACTGCTTGACCGCAAACCGCGCGAGCTCTCCGGCGGGCAGCGTCAACGCGTGGCCCTCGCCCGTGCGCTGATCCTCGAACCCAAGATTTTGGTGCTGGATGAAGCCACCTCGGCGTTGGACGTCACCGTGCAGGCGCAGATCCTCAGCCTATTGCAGGAGTTGCAGGACTCCCTCGGCCTGACCTACCTCTTTATCTCTCACGACCTCGCCACCGTCCGGCAGATTTCGCACAGCGTTTCGGTGCTCAATCGCGGCCAGCAGGTGGACTCCGGCGACGTCGAATCGGTGTTTGCTCATCCGGGCAGTGATTACACCAAAGAACTGATTAATGCGATCCCGGGCAATGGCCGTCATCGCGCTGCATAACTGAACAGCGTTAAGGATTTGAAATGAGTACAAAACGTCTTGGCTTTTTTACCCGTTTATTGGATGACGCCAGCCCGCAGGAGCGTTATCGCTTAGCCACTGAGCAAATCGTCTTCGCCGAGCAGCAGGGCTTTGATGCTGCATGGGTGGCGCAGCACCACTTCCACGAAGCCGAGGGCGGCCTGCCCGCGCCGCTGGTGTTTCTGGCACAAGTAGCGGCGCACACCCGCTACATTCGTCTGGGGACCGGCGTTATCACATTGGCGATGGAAAATGCGCTGCGCGTGGCTGAAGACACCTCGGTGCTGGATTTGCTCTCCGGCGGGCGTCTGGAAATTGGCTTAGGTTCTGGCGGCACGCCGACCTCATTCCCGCCATTTGGCTTAGAAAGCAGCCAGCGCGGCGCGGTGTTTAGTCAGAACCTCGCCACCCTGTTGCAGGCGTGGCGCGGTGAGCCGCTGGCAGGCACCGACAACCGTTTATACCCGGCGGCACCTCAGCTAGTGAACCGCGTCTGGCAGGCGACGTTCTCGGTCGAAGGCGGCACGCGCGCGGGCTTGGCCGGTGACGGCCTGATGCTGTCACGCACCCAGCCTCGCCCGGCGGATGCGCCGAACCTGACACTGGCCGAGATTCAAAACCCGATTATTGATGCCTATCTTGCCGCCCTGCCTGCGGGCATTGAGCCACGCATTATGGGCTCGCGCACTGCCTTTGTGACCGAAGACGGCGCCGAAGCGCGCCGACTGGCTGAAAAAGGCCTGCGCCGTCAGGCTGAGAACCATCGCGCCAATGGCCAGACGGTTCACGGCGACACCTTGGATGACCACATTCGCGCCTTTGACGCACACATTGGCTCGCCAGATCAGGTGATTGCGTCCCTGAAACAGGACAGCGCGCTGGCGCGGGTGACCGACCTGTCATTCCAAGTTCACTCGATTGACCCGCCACACCCGTACATTCTGCGCTCCATCGAGCTGCTGGCCCGCCACGTCGCGCCAGAGCTAGGCTGGACGCGTCGCACACCAAAATCCGTGACTTCACCTCTGCACGAACTTGTTTAAGGAAACGCCATGACTACCGCTCAAGCTCAAGATTTGCTCGACCAACTGGCTGTGATTGAAGCTGGTTCAGAACTGGCGCAGGCGCGCGAAACCCGCGATGCCGCCACCCGTCACGCTCAAGGAAGCTACGAAACCATTTTCAGCGCCGACGACGGCGTGGATTTCACCCTAGCCGAACGCCTGTTGTTGGCTGAAAACATCGCCCGCTGGCATGGCGATAGCCAGTTGGCTTCTCACTATGCCGAGCGCCTCAACGCCCTGCCTGACCAAGGTAACACCGCGCGTTTGGAGTCTGCTCTCGACCACGGCGAACGCCTGAGCTTCAAACCGGCCAGCGCCGCCGCCGCCCATTTACAGGCTTTGCTGCAGGCTGGTTGGTCACTGGACGCCATCGTCACCCTGTCGCAGCTGATTGCTTTTGTCAGTTTCCAGACGCGCCAACTGCGCAGCTATCGCCTGATTGGCGGCCATTCGGTGGAGAACGCCAGCGACAGGAAAATCGCGGCGGGCTACTGGCGTCACGATGGCAAAACCCACAGCGGGCGCTCTGCGCCGACGGTGTTTACTCAGGCCGAATTGGGCTGGGAGCCGTGGATCCCGTCGAAGAAACTGGAAGAGTTTGATGCTGAGCAGCAGGCGATTCTGGCGCGCTTCGGCCATACCGATTCCGACTATTTCCGCCTGTTGGGCCGCAACCTGCCGGTGCTTGAGCAGCGCACCTTGACCGACAAAGGCATTTTCTACACCAGCGGCGGCCTGCCGCGTAAAGAGCGTGAAATCGCCGCCACCGTTGCCAGCAAAATCAACGGCTGTATCTACTGTGCTTCGGTGCATTCGCGCAAAGCCAGCCAACTGTCCAAGCAGACCGAGGACGTGCAACGCCTGATCGACACCGCGCCGGGCGACATTCTCAGCGAAGGGCAATCCCCACGCTGGCAGGCACAGATCGACTTCGCCGCCGCGCTCTCCGCTACGCCCCCGACCGCCAGCAGCGCGCATATCACCCGCCTGCGTGAAGAAGGGCTGAGCACGCTGGAAATCATCGATTTAGCGCAATCCACCGCCTTCTTCGCCTGGGCCAACCGTCTGATGTTAACGCTGGGAGAACCTTTTGATGACTGAGATTTCAACCCCTGAGCAGGCAGCAGCAACACAAACAGCTATCACGCCGCGCCTCGACCACGCGGTGATTAACGTCGCTGGTCTGCTGGATCACGCCCAGCAGCAATTTCGCCGTTTGGGCTTCCAGCTCACGCCTCGCGGGCATCACTCGCTGGGATCGAGCAATCATCTGGCGATTTTCGGCGAGAACTATCTTGAGCTTTTAGGCTATGAGGCCGCCAACGAGCACACCCGCAAAGACCTGTGGCTCGCGCCGCTCGGCCTGACCGGGCTGGTGTGGAAAACGCAGGACGCCTCGGCGGTGTTCCAACATTTGCAGCAGCAAAATATCGCGGGTTCAGCCCCCGCCGATTTTTTCCGCCCGGTGCAGCTTAACGACGGCTCCGAGCCAAACGCGCGTTTTCGCACCGTGCCGCTCTCCGCCGAGCGCGTGGCCAATGGCCGCAGCTTCTTCTGTCAGCACCTCACGCCGGAACTGGTGTGGCGCACCGAGTGGCAGCGCCACCCGAACGGGGTGAGCAATATCATTGGATTTGTTATCGCGACCTCCGCGCCACAGGAAACCGCCAGCGTCTATGCCGAGTTGTTCGGCGAGTCAGCGCTGAGCCACGGCCCGCAAGGTGAAGTGGAGATCAAAGCCGGGCGCGCCACGGTACGTTTCATCACCCCAGAACGCGCCACCGCCCTGTTCGGCAAAATCCCCGAAGGAGAAAACGGCACCGCCCGCATGGTCGCGCTGGAGTTTGCGACTGCGTCGCTGGACTTGGTGCGGCAAAGTTTGAAAATCGGCGAAATTGCGTTTTCGGATACGCCGGAGGGCGTTGTGGTGCGGGCTGAGGATGCGGTTGGGGTGGCATTGAGTTTTAGGGACTAGGCGAGTCTGGGGGGCGGCTTGCGTTGGCATGCAAACTGGCCTTTAAGGTCAAGGTCAACACCTTGCGTTGCCACGCAAACTGGCCTTTAAGGTCAAAACCGTGCGCTGCCGCCACACCGGCCTTAAGGGGCGCCTATCGCCGCGCCCCTTAAGAATCCCCGGCTCTTTACTGCGCGCTGTCGCTGGCTGGATGGACGTGTTTCAGGTACTTCCGTTATCCACCGCCCTCCCTATCAATAAAGAATGTCGCCGCTTAGGCGGTGCCTTCGCTTCAGGATTACTCGGCCTCTGGCCTCGCCCTTCGGGTCGTTGCTACGCAACGCTGTCTCGCTTCGCTCGGCTCGAGCCATAGGTCTCGAACCATTCGCTCAGCGCCATTTTTGACTGCGGTTTTGAGGCATCTAGACCGTGCCGTTTCAGGGGGATTGGGTTTGCTCCTCCCCCTGATAAGGGGGAGGCTGGAGGGGTATTGCATAAAAATCAGTGGGTTATGTGAGAAATACCCCACCCCAACCCTCCCCTAAATAGGGGAGGGAGCAAAACAAACTCCACTGAAACGGCACGGTTGAGAAGCCCCTAGACCGCAGTCAAAAATGACGCCGAGGGAGAGGTGAGAAACGACGAGCGGGGGTATGCGAGTGGGTCCGAACCCGCACTGAGGGCACCGCCTAAGCGGCGGCACTTCGCGGCTTTCACTAAGGTGCCTGAAACACGTCCGCCCAACCAGCGGAGCGCGCAGTGAAAGAGCCTGGGGGTCCAGGGGGCGGTGGCGATAAGCCGCCCCCTGGTCGGTGTGGGCCGACGCCCACGGTTTTGATGTTGAAGTTAAAACTTCACTGCAGGTCTGGGCAGCCGCCCATCAAAACTTATAATCAACCGCCACGAAGTAGCGACGCCCGTCCTCGTTATAACTGTATGCATCGCGATTCAAGTCTTTATCCAGCAGGTTCAGCACCCCGGCGCGGATCTTCACGGCTTTGTTCACTTTATATGAGCCGCCGGTATCCCACATGGTGTAGCCGCCCGGAGTGACGCCGTTGTTGCTGACGGTGCGGGTCTGGCCTTTCATGTTGGCAGTCAGATAGAGGTTCCAGTCTTCCTGCGGATCCCAGTCGAGAGTGGCGTTGGCGGTGTGGAACGGCAGCGTGTTCAGTGGCTTGTTGCCGCCATTGCTCAAGTCGCGGCCGTCGTTGTAGGTGTAGTTAAGCTTCAGGCCAAAGGCTTCGCTTAGCGGCAGCTTCAACTCTGTTTCCAGCCCGCGGATACGTGCTTTGTTAACGTTGTAATATTTGAAAATCGGGTTGCCTGATTTATCAAAACCAACAAAGTTACTGTAGCTTGGGGCCTGCGCGCGGTCGCGGGTGCGGTTGATGCCAATCATGTCGTCAACATCGTTTTGGAACACCGTGGCGCTGGCGGTGACATCTTCCAAGGTGCCCTCTTCGCCCGCGTAGTACAGGCCAAGCTCGACGCTTTCGCTGGTTTCAGGCTTGAGGTCCGGGTTACCGATGATTTCACAGGCGCCGCGACAAGAAGCGCTGGTCCAGTCGGAGCTAAGTTGCAGCAGTGACGGGGCTTTGAATGCTGTGGCCCAGCCGCCTTTTACCGTGACGGTGTCGGTGGCGTTATAGACCAGATACGCACGCGGCGACCAGTTCACGCCGTAGTTTTCGTGGTCGTCCATGCGCACGCCGCCGGTGAAGGCCAGATTCTCAAACATCCGCCATTCATCTTCGATAAAGATCGCGTACTGGTTGGCCTGAGTGCTGCCGCTGCCGGAGAGATTGACGTTATCTTCCAGCTTGTCGTTGCGGTACTCGCCGCCGAGGGTGAATAGCTGATTGATTTCGCCCAGTGGCACGACAATTTTGCCGTCCAGCGAGTTGTTTTTCGAGGTGATGGTGTCGCTGTTTTTATTCTCGATATTTTCGCCGTAGAAACGCAATTCGGTATTAGCCCAGCCCCAGCGGCCATTGTGGCCCAGAGAGTAGTTTTCGCGCTCCATACGGTTTTTATCCAGCGTGTCAGAATCGCGATCCTGACGGTTGAAACCGTAACCAAAGGTCAGGTCCTGATTGTCTTTTGGCGTCAGCGTGAATTCAGCATTGGCGTTGCGCAAGGTGTAACCCTCAATGCGCGGCAAATCGCCTGAACCACTGGCGGAATCCTTCTGATCTTTCTCACGTTTTCCCAACGCGCCGTAGACTTTCACTCCAAGCAGGTCGTCGATTAACGGGCCGCTGGTGAAGAAGTTGCCGTTGTAGCTATCGCCGCGATCGCGGTGCTCCTGCACGGTGGTGTCCGCGCTTAAGGTGCCGTGCCAAGCTTTGCCGACTTTACGGGTGATGATGTTGACCACACCGCCCAGCGCGTCGGAGCCGTAGAGTGAAGACATCGGCCCACGCACCACTTCGATGCGTTCGATAGACTCGGCGGGGATCCAGCTGAGATCAAAATCGTTGTGGCGGAATACGGCGTTGCGCGAGTTAACGCGTTTGCCGTCGACCAAAATCAGCGTGTAGCTGCTACTCAGGCCGCGAATACTGACGCCCTGACGGTTGTCGCCTTCGCTGGTGAGCTGCACGCCCGGCACGTCTTTCAAGACATCCTTCAGGTTTTGTACCGGCTTTTTATTCAACTCATCGTGGGTGATGACGCTGATACTGGCGGGAGCATCTTTGAGGTTTTGTTGCACCGAAGAGGCGGTAACGACTATCTGATCCTCGTTATCCTTTGCCTCTTTGGCGTCTTCGGCAAATACCGGAAACGCGGCGGTGAACAGCTGTGCGAATAATCCGGCCTTCATTGCCGGTGTCCATGTAACCTTGACCATGTTGCATTCTCTCCATGAGATAAAATAACAAGCGAACTTGTTAAAAAGCCAATATCGCCGGATGACAGGCGCGGGTGTGCCGCCCGGGATAGAGGATTGTTATTTGGTTAGGCTCACAAATTGAAGGTTGAAGCATCAGGCCACTACTTTGGCGGCCTGATTATTTATAAAAAAACTGCACATATGCCCTAAATGTTTCGAGTTGCGGTAAGGCGGCAAGCGAAAGAGTCCCGATGAGCTTACTCAAGTAAGTGATTCGGGCGAATGAACGCAGCCAACACACCTGCAGCTCGAAACATGACGAGCATATTTAGATGGAAGGAGCGCTGACTAACCCATCAATCAAGATTTGCGGCGTTCCCTGCGAGCAGCGCTCGATGCGCCCGCGCACGCCATAGACGCGTGCCAGACTGTCTGGCGTGATCACCTCTTCAGGCTCGCCATCGGCAATCAGATTGCCGTCTTTCAGCATCAATACCCGATCGCCGTGGCGCAGCGCGATATTGATGTCATGCACCACCACGACGGTGACGATGTTGCGTTTTTGCGTCTCTTTGCGCACTAAGTCCATCACGTGGAATTGATAGTTCAAGTCCAGTGCTGACAGAGGCTCATCGAGCAGCAGCAGCGACGGTTGGCGAATCAGCGACTGCGCCAGTCCCACCAGCTGTTTCTGGCCACCGGAGAGCTGGTCGAGGTAGCTCAGAGCCAGATGTTCAATGCCCAGTTGCTGCAACAGTGTCATTACCTGCTCGGTGGTTTCCGCCTGTTTGCTATTACTGCCCGAGGCGCGCTGAGCCACAATGATCGACTCCAGCACGTGCAGATGCACACCCGCAGGCAGCGACTGAGGCAGATAGACCACCTGCTCGGCGCGACGGGCGAAAGGCATGGGCATCAGGTCGTGGCCGTCGAGGATCAGCTGCCCTTCGGCGCGATTCAACCCAGCCAGCGAGCGCAATAGCGTAGATTTGCCACTGCCGTTTGGCCCCAGCAGCACGGTGATTTTACCCCGTGGCAGCATGGGCACGTTCAGGTCACTGATCACCAGACGTTTCGGGTAACCCGCTTTAAAACCACGGATTTGCAGCCCTTGGGTGGCTGAATTCAAGTCAGTTTTTGCAGCAAATTCTAAAGTGGTGTCAGACATCAGACGTTCCCCCGATGGCGCAGAATAATACTCAGGAAGAACGGCACGCCAACCAGAGAAGTCACAATACCTACCGGAATAATGACGCCCGGCACCAGATTTTTCGAGGCAACGGAAGCCATCGACAGCACCAGAGCACCAATCAGCGCACTGGCTGGCAGGTAGAAGCGGTGATCCTCACCGAACATCAGGCGGGCGATGTGTGGCGCAACCAGACCGATAAAGCCGATGGGGCCGACGAAAGCCACCGCCAGCGCCGAAAGAATACTGATACGCAGCAGCGTGCCGAGGCGCAGACGGCGCACGTCGATACCAAAGCTGATAGCGCGGTCTTCGCCGAGACGCAGCGCGGTCAGCTTCCACGCGCTCATCATCGACCAAGGCAGCAGCACAAAGAAGGCCAGCAGCATCACGCCGAGCTTAACCCACGAGGCGCGCGCCAGACTGCCCATGGTCCAGAACACCAGACCTTGCAGCGTATCTTCGGTGGCAATGAACTGCATCAACGAGACTAAGGCGTTGAAAGTAAAGACCAGCGCGATACCGAACAGCACCACGCCGGAGCTGGCAACTCGCGTCCAGCGCGTGATGCCGTCGAGCATTAATGCGGCGAGTAAGGCGAAGATGAAGGCGTTAGCCGAGATAAACCACTGATCCGGCACTCCCGGAATACCAATACCCAGCACAATCGCCAGCGCGGCACCGAAGGCCGCCGCCGAGGAGACGCCGAGGGTGAATGGCGACGCCAGCGGGTTATTGAGGATAGTCTGCATCTCTGCCCCGGCGAGACCGAGCGACATGCCCACCGCGATAGCCATCAAGGCATAAGGCAGGCGGATATCCCAAACAATAACGCGAGTACCGGCATCAGCAGACGCCGAATCAAACAGCGTCTGCCAAAGTGTACCGAGCGACAACCCCGATGGCCCCATAACGAAGTCGATAAGCAGCGAGGCGACAATCGCCAGCACCAGCACCAACATGATTAATAGACGGCGACGGACAATATTTTGATAGCGTCCCATCACGCTGCCATCAGCCTGCGGGCTGGTATTCAGCAAGGGATCGGTAGTTGCGCTCATGTTTCTAGACATCTCAGTGATTTATAAATCTCAAGCGTGCAGCAGCTTACTGCCCGCTTTCCTGTTTTTTGGCTTCAGTCCAGTAGGTGCCAGAAGGCTCTACCGCCAAAAACTGTTGGTACATCTGTTTCATGGTCTGCTCAGGGTCTAAATCAGCAAACTTCTGCGGATAGAACCACTTAGCAAACGCCTGCACCGCCAACACGTTGTACGGTGAGTTGTAATAATTGTGCCAAATCCCGAAGCTATGGCCCTCTTCAACCGCCTTCAGGGTGGAAATCCCCTTGCGTTGCAGCAGCGGCGTGAAGCTCGCCTGCGCCTGCTGTGGCGTCACCTGAGCGCCCAACACCAGACTGGTCGGCACCGAAGTGTCTCCGTCTTTCGCCGGCGCACGGCCACCGCTGGCAATGTAGATGTCAGGCTGGGAAGCGATCACTTTTTCCAGATTGACCTGTCCCAACGGGCCGGGCAGCAGCGGTTTGGAAATGTTAACGCCACCGGCTAAATCGATAAAGTCGCCCATGTTGCCATTTCCGGCGGAGCGGCAGCATTCATCGGTGGTCGAGGCGCGCAGTTCAATAAACACTTTCGGCTTATTTTCTTCGCTCACCTTGCTGGTGACATCCGTTACACGCTTGATATTGTTGCGATAAAACTGGATGTAATCCTGCGCCTGCTTCTCACGGTTGAGCACTTTACCCAGTAATTCCATACTTGGCAGAGTATTTTTCAGCGGCGAGGTGCGGAAATCAATAAACACCACCGGCACGCCCGCTTTCTCAAGCTGGCCAACTAACTCGCTGCTGCGGCCGGGGCCGTGTCCAGCAAGGCCAAAGATGGCGATATCAGGACGCAGCGTCAGCACCTTCTCCGGGCTGATGCTGTCAGCCGTCGTGGTGCCAATCAGCGGTATTTTATCAATTTGCGGAAACTTCTCGCGATACACCGCATAGGTTTGAGGATCCAGTTTACGGAAATCCCCCTGCCAGCCGACGATGCGGTCAAAGGGCTTCTGCCCTTCCAACAAAGAGACAGCGTAAAACAGACGGCCTTCGCCCAAAACAATGCGCTGTACGTTATCCGGCACAGTCACGGTTCGACCCGCAATATCCGTTACGGTAACCGCTAATGCCTGTGTGCTGCAAAGCCCTAAAATCAGGCTTACCGCAGCGCCCTTCACTCCTGTAAAACGACATTTATCCTGCATAATCATCTTCTTGCAATTCCTTTACGTTTCCCTGAAGAGGGCATAACAATAATGGAAACGATAATAATTATCAATGCGATATGCAGAAGCTATTAAGACTACAGGATGTTCTGGCCGGAAAAAATCAATGGCAGGTAACAAAGCGTTAACCTGTACTACTAAAGGCTTCTCGATAAAAAAAGGCAGAGCCTAAGCCCTGCCTTGTTCATATATTGCTGTTTTATCGATTATTTATCTTGGTGCTCAGGGAATTCCATTTCGCTGTACTTGACGACTTTGGTTCCGCGAGTCCACTTGTAACCGAACCAGATGATCAGGAACAGCGGCAGGCCGATATAAGTCGCCGCCACGCCGTACCAGTCAATGGTGTCTTTCAGGAACGCCTGATAGTTCTGGCCCAAGGTGATAATCAGGCACAGCACGAAGGCGAAAATCGGGCCAAACGGGAAGAAGCCGGACAGATAAGGCAGGTCCTTCAGGTCACGCCCCTGCGACACATAGCCGCGACGGAAGCGATAGTGGCTGATAGCAATCCCCAACCACGCGATGAAGCCGGTCATACCCGAGGTGTTCAGCAGCCACAGGTAAACCGTTTGGTTACCAAACATGGAGCTCAAGAAGCACAGCGCCGCCACCACCGTAGTGGCATAGAGCGCGTTGCGCGGTACGCCGCCTTTGGACAGCTTGGCAAAAATACGCGGCGCTTTGCCTTCTGAGGCCAAGGTAAACAGCATGCGCGTTGAGGCGTACATGCCTGAGTTACCCGCCGACAGCACGGCAGTCAGGATCACGGCATTCATTACCGCAGCCGCTGACAGCAGGCCAGCATTGCGGAACACCAGCGTGAACGGGCTGACGCTGATATCGCCGACTTCATTGCGCAGCAGGTTCGGGTCGGTGTAAGGGATGATCAGGCTGATCACCAGAATCGCCAGAATATAGAACAGCAGGATACGCCAGAACACCTGACGCACGGCGCGTGGGATGTTTTTGCCCGGATTTTCAGACTCTCCGGCAGCAACGCCAATCAACTCGGTCCCTTGGAAGGAGAAGCCGACTATCATCGCCACGCCAATCATCGAGGCAAAGCCCCCGGCAAACGGCGCGTCGCCAATCGCCCAGTTGTGCCAGCCCGCGCTTTCGCCACCGCGCATAATGCCGGTGATCATCAGCACGCCGACGATGATGAAGATGATCACCGTGACCACTTTGATCAGCGAGAACCAGTATTCTGCTTCACCAAAACCGCGCACGGAGATGTAGTTCAGCAAGAAGATCAGGCCGAGGAACAAGGCGCTCCAAATCCAGCCCGGCGTGTCGGGGAACCAGTAGTTCATCACCAGTTGAGAAGCCACCAGGTCAACGGCGATGGTCACCGCCCAGTTGTACCAGTAGTTCCAGCCAAGGGCGAAACCAAAGCCCTCTTCGACATATTTCGAACCGTAGGTTGAGAAGGAGCCGGAAACCGGCATAAAGGCTGCCAGTTCGCCAAGGCTGGTCATCAGGAAGTAGACCATGATGCCGATTAACGCGTAGGAGAGCAGCGCCCCGCCCGGCCCTGCCTGTGAAACCGTCGCCCCAGAAGCAACAAATAAACCAGTACCGATTGAACCGCCAATGGCGATCATAGTTAAGTGGCGGGCTTTTAGCTCGCGACGCAGTCCAGACGGTGCTGGCTGCGAATTTTTAGTCGATGGTTGAGCCATTTTTGCCCTGTTTAAGCTGTTATTTGAAATTTTACGCGCGGATTGTAGCAAAACGTGACTGTCTGAATAGCAGGAACGACCTGTTATAAGACACCTTCATAATAGCTTATGGATCATTAGCAAAACCTTGGGGGTAATACGTCAAGTTGCAGGGTTATTCCCCCAGCAACTTGAAGTATCTCACTCTTTATAAAGGGTCTTTACAGTAATCGAGGAAACGCGATAGGGCGTTGGAGATATGTTTCTGGCGGTGATGAATCAGGTACAGCTTGCGCACCAAGGGCGGAATGGGCAGGTGAATTTCCACCAAAGTACCACTGGTCAATTGCTCTGCGACCACCCGGCGAGATAAACAACTGATACCGATTCCATGGCGCACCGCGTGTTTGATCGCCTCGGAGTTACCCAGCTCCATCACCAGATTGAAGTCTGGCATTTGCGGCAGCAATAAGTGGTCGAGCACTTCCCGCGTGCCGGAGCCGCGCTCGCGCAGGATCCAAGGTTCCTGAGCCAGCATCTCCATGGTGACGTTTTTCCCCGCCAGCGGATTAGCCGGGGCGCAGAACACCACCAGTTGGTCATCCAGCCATGGCTGCGTCAGCAGCTCTGGCATGGTGCATGGCCCTTCAATCAGGCCGAGGTCAACGCGAAATTCCGCCACCGCGTTAATCACGTCATTGGTATTGCCGACATTCAATTCCAGCGGCGTCGCGGGAAAATCCAGCCGGTAGTTAGCAATCATCCCCGGCAGCATATAGTTGCCGATGGTGCTACTGGCACCGATGCGCAGCGAACCATTGTCTTTACTGAACAATCGCTCTATTTCTGCCGCCTGCTCCAGCAAAGCCAAGGCTTTAGGATAAAGCAGACGCCCATGCTCGTTAATCACCAGTCGTTTCCCCACGCGGTCAAACAACTGGACGCCGAGCTGCCCTTCGATATCCGCCAGTGCTGCACTAACCGCAGATTGCGATAGCGACAGAACAATTGATGCCTGCGTCGTCGATCCGCTTTTCAACACTTCGGCAAATACTTCAAGTTGTCGCAATGTAATGTGCATAAATGGTTATCCGTCACGCGAGCCACTTCGCCCGCGTTTTGTGTTGCTCATCAGAGGTTTTCTTAGTTTCAAAAGTGCGAATCGCAGAATGAACCATTAAAATCCGGCCTCATTCCTTTGGTTTCGTTTAAGTATAGCCGCAATGCACCTGTCAATCATGCTGAGCAACAGTTGCCGTATTCTATACCGCTTTTAGCGATAGGTTATAAAGTTATAATCAATTTCTTTTTTATATAAGCTGCAGTTAGTCTTATCTCAGCAATCACTGAGAAGGCCAACACCATGAATCATGCAACCCACCCATTCAACGAAAAACAGACTCATCACCTCTTTCCGCAGCTCTTGTGGTTTGGACGCGTTTTACCCGGTTTAGTTCTCACCGGTGCAGTGACTCTGGTCTCCGTGTGGTTGAGCAACTTCCCGCAGCTGAACCATTTGGGGCTGAGCGCCCTGACGCTGGCGATTTTGATTGGTATGGTTATCGGCAACACGCTCTATCCGTCCATTCGCCCGATTTGCCACGACGGCGTGAACCTCGCCAAGCAGCGCCTGCTGCGCCTTGGCATCATTCTTTACGGCCTGCGCCTGACCTTCGCGCAAATCGCAGACGTCGGCGCGACCGGCATTCTGATTGACGCCCTGATGCTCTGCTCTACCTTCGCCCTCGCCTGCTGGCTGGGTAAAAAAGTCTTCGGGCTGGATAGCGAAACCTCAATGCTGATTGGCGCAGGCAGCAGCATCTGCGGGGCGGCGGCGGTGATGGCCACCGAGCCGGTGCTCAACGCCAAGAGTGAAAAAGTCACGGTGGCCGTCGCCACGGTGGTTATCTTCGGCACCGCCGCCATCTTTATCTATCCGTGGCTGTGGCAGCTCAACCTGCAACACCACTGGGTGGATTTCAGCGCGGCGCAGTTTGGGATTTATACCGGCTCGAGCGTGCATGAAGTGGCGCAAGTCGTGGCGGCAGGTCAGGGTGTCAGCCCGGATGCCGAAAACGCGGCGGTGATCGCCAAAATGATCCGCGTGATGATGCTCGCCCCCTTCCTGCTGCTGCTTTCAGGCTGGAAAAGCCGGGGCAACGTGCAGACCTCGCCTAACACTGGCCGCATGAGCAACATCACTATTCCTTGGTTTGCCCTGCTCTTTATTGTGGTCGCCGCCTTTAACTCGCTGGATATTCTGCCGCACAGCTGGATTGCACCGCTGATCACCCTCGACACCGTGCTGCTGGCCATGGCGATGGCGGCGCTGGGGCTGACCACTCACGTCAGCGCCCTGCGTCAGGCGGGCCTGAAACCGATTCTGCTGGCCGCCCTGCTGTTCGTCTGGCTGATTGTTGGCGGCGCAGGGATCAACGGTTTGGTGCAGCATTTCTTCGGCTGATAACCCACTCTCGAAGAGTTTTAACACTTCTCTGCTGCATGCAAACCGCCAAGGCGCTATGATCCGAGCATAACAAGCATGAATCGCAGAGGAGTGAACATGAAGTTTATTGGTGCACATGTCAGTGCCGCGGGTGGCGTCGATCAGGCGGTCATCCGCGCACACGAGCTGGAAGCCACGGCGTTCGCGCTGTTTACCAAGAATCAGCGCCAGTGGAAAGCCGCACCTCTGCCAGAGGATGTGATTGAGAAGTTTAAGGTCGCTTGCGAAAAATATGGCTACAGCAGCAATCAAATCCTGCCCCACGACAGCTACCTGATTAACCTCGGCCACCCGGTGGACGAAGCCCTAGAGAAATCCCGCGAAGCCTTCCTTGATGAGATGCAGCGCTGCGAGCAGCTCGGCCTGTCGCTGCTGAATTTCCATCCGGGCAGCCACCTGATGCAAATCGACGAAGATAAGTGTCTGGAGAAGATTTCTGAGTCGCTGAACATTGCGCTGAGCAAAACCGAGGGCGTGACGGCGGTGATCGAAAACACCGCCGGTCAGGGCAGCAACTTAGGTTTCCGCTTTGAGCATTTGGCGAAAATCATTGATGGCGTGGAAGACAAAAGCCGCGTCGGCGTCTGTATCGATACCTGCCACGCTTTTGCCGCAGGCTACGATTTGCGTACCGAAGAAGAGTGCATCAAAACCTTCAAACATTTCGAAGACGTGGTTGGCTTTAAATATCTGCGCGGCATGCATCTGAATGACGCCAAGAGCGAATTCAACAGCCGCGTTGACCGCCACCACAGCCTTGGCGAAGGTAACATCGGCAAAACCGTGTTTAGCTGGATGATGCGCGACCCGCGCTTCGACGGCATCCCGATGATTCTGGAAACCGTCAATCCTGATATCTGGAAAGACGAAATTGCGTGGCTCAAGTCGGAGCAAAAAGCTCAAAGCTAATCTGCAAAATCTGCATTAAAAAAGGGCGCCGAGGCGCCCTTTTCTTTTACTCGTCATTCTTTCTTACTGAGCAACCACTTTCGCGGCCAGCGCAGCATCGGAGCGGCGCAGCAAGGCGTAAGAGACACCCTCCAGCAGCGTACCGGCGATAATCGCCACCAGATAGCCGAGGATTGGCGTGATTGCGCCTGGGATAAGCAGCACGAACAGACCACCGTGCGGTGCCATCAGTTTAGCGCCGAATGCCATGGAGAGCGCACCAGTCAAGGCACCACCCGCGATACAGCAAGGCAGGACGCGCATTGGGTCACGCGCTGCAAACGGGATCGCACCTTCAGTGATGAAGCACAGCCCCAGCACCATCGCCGCTTTGCCGCCTTCGCGCTCACCCTGCTCAAATTTCTTACGCGCCAGAATAGTCGCCAGACCCATTGCCAGCGGTGGCACCATGCCTGCCGCCATAATCGCCGCCATCGGGGCATAAACCGAGGAACTGAGCAGCGTCACGCCGAAGGCATAAGACGCTTTGTTCACCGGGCCACCCATGTCGGTACACATCATCGCACCAAGGATTGCGCCGAGCAGAACCGCGTTCGCCGTCCCCATGGATTGCAGCCAGTTAGTCAGGCCAACCAGAATTTTAGAAACCGGCGTACCCACCACGTAAATCATCACCAAGCCAGTAACCAAGCTCGCCAACAAAGGAATGATCAGGATAGGTTTCAATGCTTCCATACTTTGCGGCAGACGCAGCTTGCTACCAATAAATCTGGCGACATAGCCCGCAAGGAAACCGGCGATAATACCGCCGAGGAAGCCAGCGCCGGTGCTCACCGCCAGCATGCCGCCAATCAGACCCGGCGTCAGGCCCGGACGGTCAGCGATGGAGAAAGCAATAAAGCCAGCCAGTACCGGCACCATCAGCGCAAAGGCAGACGCGCCGCCAATTTGCATTAAGGCCGCAGCCAGCGTGCCTTTCACTTCAAAAGCTTTAATCCCGAAGGCGAAGGAGAGCGCGATACACAGGCCGCCCGCCACCACCATTGGCAGCATGTAAGACACGCCGGTCAACAGGTGGCGATATGGGCCGTTGCCCGTCTCTTTCTTCTTACCGGCAGCAGCCTGAGAACCCTGCTTTTTCGGCTCGAAGACTTCGGCTTCTACCAAGGCTTTATCCAGCTCCTGCTTAGTCTTTTTCAAGGCCAAGCCGGTGGAAGTGCGATACATCGGCTTACCAGCAAACTTCTCCAGATCCACTTCAATGTCCGCCGCCACGATAACCAAATCGGCTTCGGCAACTTCTTCTGGCGTGATGGCATTACCCGCGCCAACAGAACCGCGGGTTTCGACTTTCACCCACCAGCCGCGTTTTTTGGCTTCGGTTTCAATGGCTTCAGCCGCCATAAAGGTGTGAGCTACGCCGGTTGGGCAAGCGGTAATGGCAACAATGCGTTTCGGGCCGTTGCCTGCCGCCGCTTTAGCCGGAGCTACTGCCGGTGCGACATAAGCTTTAGCTTCTGCCGAGGCGCGTTGCAGGAAGATTTCCGGCTCGCGAATAGCCAGCGCGACATCGCCAACAAACACATTTTTGCCAGCAAGCTGGGCATCGGCCGGTGCGTTATCACCCGCCACCACCACCAGTTCGGCGTCAGCAACGCTTTCTACCAGAACGTGGCCGGTTTTCGCCGCAGCAGCAGCAAGCATTTTTTTCGCCAGTTGGCTGCGAGCCTGTCCCAGCGAACTGTCTATCATCAGCAGCGTTTTCATTCTGCCTCCTGCGGTCAATTAAAAGGTTTCAGGTCGACGCGGGCCATCATCGCGGCCAACTGCGGGCGATCGGTGACGCCGACGTTACTCTGGCTGACGGCCAAAGCAGCCACGGCGGTGGCCAGTCGTAAAGTATGTTCGCTTGATTCACGCATCAGCAGGCCGTAAATCAGGCCGCCCACCATGGAGTCGCCGGCACCCACGGTGCTGACCACTTCACAAGCTGGCGGTTTGGCAATCCATGCGCCAGACGCATTAACCCACAGCGCCCCTTCGGCCCCCAGAGAAATCACCACGTGGGCGATCCCTTGGTCGCGCAAGGCGTGTGCGGCTTCTACGACGTCGCTCAATTCAGGCAACTTGCGTCCGGCCCAAATTTCTAATTCGCGGCGATTTGGTTTCACCAGCCAAGGTGCGGCTTTCAAACCGGCAACCAGCGCCTCACGGCTGCTATCAAAGATGATACACGGGCACTGGCTGCGCAGGCGCGTCATCCAGTCAGTAAAGGCTTCCGGGTCAACGCCGGTCGGCAGGCTGCCACACACGGCCACCATGTCGAACTGGCCGAGCCAAGAGAGGGAATCAGTGACGAAACGCTCCCAGTCCTGCGGCGTGACGTTAAAACCGGAGAAGTTGAAGTCGCTGACTTCGCCATCTTTCTCGGTCAGTTTGACGTTAATGCGCGTACGGCCGGAAACCACCTGAAAACGGTTGGCAATGCCAAGGTCGCTGAACAGGTGCTGAAAGCCGTCCTGATTGTCTTTGCCGAGGAAACCGCCCACGGTGACATCAATGCCTAAGTCTTTCAGAACCTTGGCAACGTTGATGCCTTTACCGGCGGCGTGCAGCCCGGCGGTTTGCACCAGATTCACTTCGCCCCGTTCAATTTCAGGGCAGTAGCCGACTAAATCGTAAGCCGGGTTTAAGGTAATTGTGGCAACTCTGCGACTCATGCTCCCTCCCCAAGACCCGCGGCGATAGCGTCGCCGATGGTTTTCAGTGCCAGTTCTGCGTCTTCGCCATTGGCGGTGAAACGCAGGTGATGTCCTTTTTTCACGCCCAGCGCCACGACTTTCATCAGGCTACGGCCGTTGGCAGGTTTACCGCTGCCATCGAGATTGGTCACAGTGATTTCACTGTTGAACTGTTTGATAACGTTGACCAGCGCGGTGCCCGGACGAGCGTGTAAGCCGTGCTCGTTACGGATCACGAACTCTGCCGTCAGCAGGCTGGTTTGCTCTTCAACTTCGCTGGTTAGCAAGGCCAGCACGCCCACGGCGTCCGCCGTCAGCAAGCGTTCAGCTTTTTGGCTGATCAACAGGTCGCTGAGGTAGTTGAGCACGTTTAACGGCTGGTCGTCGGCCACGGCGATGGTCAGCAGCGCGGCAACGGTTTCGCCGTCGTGCTCGAAAGCCTTGGCGGCGCGACTAAAGGTGGCGGCGCTTTTCAGGTTGCCCTCAGTGCTGTCACTCAGCCAGATGCCTTGGCCGAGGTTGAGCGGTTTGCGGCTGATAACGTCGCTGACGAACGCGGTGTCCGCCGCGCCAATCTGCTGCAAACGCCCGGCATTCAATGCCTGAAGAGTCATCAGGTTGTCGGCGGCGACGTCGAGCGCGATAAGTTGGGTGTCGAAGTGGAATTCAGCCGCGTTTTTCTCGCCCATCAGCAGGCTACGCAGCTCTTCAGCTGAGTCAGTTTTCGCCATGCGTTCAGCCACGCTGTCATCACTCAATACGTGAGTCAGCTGGCGCAACAGGCTCAAGTGCTCGTCAGAACGGGCCGCGATGCCGATCACCACGTAGGCGGTCTGCCCTTCTCCCCAAGCAATCCCCTGCGGGAACTGATAAACCTGAACGCCGGTGTTGAGCACCAAATCGCGGGTGCCAGTGGTGCCATGCGGGATAGCAATGCCGTTACCCAGATAGGTAGAGGTCTGCAACTCGCGCTGCAACATGCCATCGACGTAGCCTTCGCTGACGCGCCCGGCTTGGGTCAGCGCAGCGGCAACTTGGCGGATCGCCTCTTGCTTATCGCTGGCCGCCGCGCCGAGATGAATATCTTGCTGTGACAACTGGAACATAATTCTCCTCTCCTGCTGAATTTGAATCGTTTCAGCTTCATTGAGAAAAAAGGAGCGCTGCCAGATGAAACAGGTAATCGGACAACGCTGAAACGTTTCAGGCAGTCTCATTCTGGGCGATTTTTAAAGCAAGCATTCCCTGAATTGGCGTAACATTTTTTTGATGCCACGCACATTTTGCCCGTCAGAGGCCCATTTTCGTCCCACGAAAAGCTAAAAGCTGAAGCTGTGCTGAAGTGATCCTGAAGTAGCTGTAAGCAGAACTTAACGGCCAAGGTAACGGCCAAAGAGAAAGGCGAAAATCGGTGCCTCGGCGCGGCGTTTTTTACCACAAAGTGCGGTTTTATTATTCAGTATGGCAAATACACTGCTGTTTACCTTTTTACTGATTAAAACCGGTTTTTGTTTTTTTTAAACAGGCGTAACATTCGCGCGAATTTATTCCTCTCCTAAGCTGGTTTAAGCCTAAAAATGTCGACATCAACTGCCACTGCTCGCCGCCTGCCTGACATCACGTCAACCGCCTTTCTGATCGTGGCTTTCTTGACCGGGATTGCGGGCGCACTGCAAACCCCGACGCTCAGCCTGTTTTTGACCTCAGAAGTGCATGTCAGCCCCTTCATGGTGGGCATATTCTTTACCGGCAGCGCGGTGATTGGCATTTTCGTCAGCCAGCTTTTGGCCAGTTGGTCAGATAAACGCGGGGATCGCAAAACGCTGATCCTCTATTGCTGCATTTTGGGCGCGCTGGGTTGCGTGCTCTTTGCCTTCAACCGCAGCTACTTTATGTTGCTGCTGGTCGGCGTGCTGTTGTCGAGCTTTGGTTCCACCGCCAACCCGCAATTATTTGCGTTAGCGCGCGAACATGCTGAAAAAACCGGCCGCGAAGCCATGATGTTTAGCTCGATTCTGCGCGCACAGGTTTCACTGGCGTGGGTAGTCGGCCCGCCGCTAGCCTTCGCACTCGCCATGGGCTTCGGCTTCACCTTTATGTACAGCGCGGCAATGTTGGCCTTCCTTATCTGCGGCCTGATGGTCTGGATGTTCTTGCCTTCCATGCCGAAAGCGCGGGTGAAAACCACCGCCACCATTGAAGCACCGCGCCGCAACCGTCGTGACACCCTGCTGTTGTTTATCGCCTGTACCTTGATGTGGGCCGCCAACAGTATTTACCTGATTAACATGCCGCTGTACGTGGTGAATGAACTGCATCTGCCAGAAAAATTGGCGGGGATTTTGATGGGAACCGCGGCCTGTTTGGAAATTCCAACCATGTTGATCGCCGGATATCTGGCGCGCCAGTTGGGTAAACAGTTCCTGATGCGCTGCGCGGTGATTGCCGGCGTGGTGTTTTACGCCAGCGTGCTGTTCAGCACCAGTCCTGTCGCGCTGATTGTTTCACAGCTGCTGAACGCCATTTTCATCGGGATTTTGGCCGGGATTGGTATGCTCTACTTCCAAGATTTGATGCCGGGTCAGGCGGGCGCAGCCACCACGCTGTTCACCAATTCAACGCGTGCGGGCTGGATTTTAGCCGGGTCACTGGCTGGCGTTATTGCCCAGTTCTGGAGCTATCACGCCGTGTTTTATGCCGCTTTCGCGATGGTGGTCGGCTCGGTGTTCTGTATCTGGCGAGTGAAGAATGTCGACGAAGAACCGGCCGAAGCGATAATCACCTTGGATTAATTGCTGTCAATCACGGCGCGGTTTCTGCTTCCAAACGCGTGAGGTAGATCAAGGCGTCGTCGCGATGGGTGTGACACATTTCGCGGCTGGCTTGCAGACTGGCACAGACTTTGGGGCGCAGCGGCGAAGTGAAAATTCCGCACAAGAAATTGTCCGCCAGATGGATGCAGCGCGTGTTGGCTGGTTTGCCATTCGGCATCCCCGGAATAGGGCTGGAAATCGAGGGCGCAATACAGCAAGCGCCACAATTGGTACGGCAATCCATTAGCGCCTCCGTTTGGCTCGTTGAGTGAGGCGCGACAATAACAGTCGCTACTATCAGTCTCCAGCGAAATCTTTCTCCCCCGACCACTTTCTGGCTACGCTTAATGATACGGGAAATACAGCTCAAACGGCGGCAAAGTGCGGGATAACGAGTAATCTGCTTGCCTGAAATCGGCGGCGCGAGTAACGTGTCGCCAAATATTTTCTACTCCCCTTATGACAGGTTATTTATATGGCACGTGCTAATGAAATTAAACGCGGCTTCGTTGTTAACTACGACGGTAAATTGCTGCTGGTAAAAGACATCGATGTTCAAAGCCCAAGCGCGCGCGGTGCCAGCACCCTGTACAAAATGCGCTTCTCCGACGTGCGCACCGGTGGCAAGGTTGAAGAGCGTTTTAAAGGCGACGACATTCTGGATACCGTCACCCTGACCCGCCGTAAAGTGAACTTCTCTTACGTCGATGGCGACGAATACATCTTTATGGATGATGAAGATTTCACGCCTTACACCTTCAACAAAGCGCAGATTGAAGACGAACTGCTGTTTATTCCTGAAGAAGGTTTGCAGGGTATGCAGGTGCTGACGCTGGACAGCCAACTGCTGGCGCTGGAATTGCCACAAACCGTGGATCTGGAAATCATCGAAACGGCGCCGGGCATCAAAGGCGCGTCGGCCAGTGCACGCAACAAACCGGCGGTCATGAGCACCGGTTTAAGCATTCAGGTCCCTGAGTACCTGAGCCAAGGCGACAAAATCCGCATTCATATCGCTGAACGTCGTTACATGGGCCGCGCTGATTAATCAGCGGCGAATAATGACTGCACATCAAGAGCGCTCCGGCGCTCTTTTTTTATGCTCGAAAAGCTTGAGTTACATTCCGCGCTCATTGCTCTGTCGATCTACTTCACAGATCCCATCTGAATCTGGACTAACCAATTTTCATTTCTGTCGTATGACTTTACACTCGAAGTCCTGATTTATGGCCCAATTGTCATCTGCATCACCGCTCCTGGCAGGCCATTAAAGAAAAAGACCTATTTTGGCCTGACCAATTAATCTAATTCTTATCATTGGAGTGATGCATGAAAACGATCGCCACGGAACAACTTCCCGCCCAAGTCCAACTACCTAACTATGACCGCGACCAGCTTAAAAGCCGCATTGTGCATATTGGCTTTGGCGCTTTCCATCGCGCCCATCAGGCGTTAATGACAGACCGCGTGCTGAATAAGCAAGGTGGCGACTGGGGGATCTGCGAAGTCAGCCTGTTTGGTCGCGATAATCTGATTAAAGCGCTGCGCCAGCAGGACAATCTCTTTACCGTGTTGGAAAAAGGCGTAGAAGGCAATCAGGCCATTGTGATTGGTGCCGTGTGCGAAACCCTGCATGGCCGGATTGAAGGCATCAACGCGGTGGTGGAAAAACTGGCCGAGCCACAGGTGGCGATTGTCTCACTGACTATCACCGAAAAGGGCTATTGCATTGAGCCGGGCAGCGGCAAGCTGGACCTCGACAACCCGCAGATCCAGCAAGACCTGACGGGCGAACAGACGCCGTCAACCGCGCCGGGTATTTTGGTCGAAGCCCTGCGCCTGCGCCACCAGCGCGGTTTGCCGGGCTTTAGCGTGCTCTCTTGTGACAACATCCCGGAAAATGGTCACGTGGTGAAAAATGCCGTGTTGGGTCTGGCTCAGGCGCGCTCCGCCGAGCTAGCCGCGTGGATTGAAAGCCATGTCACCTTCCCAAGCACCATGGTGGACCGCATTGTTCCTGCCGCCACGGAAAACGCCCTCGACGAAATCACCGAGGCGCTGGGCGGCGTGGCTGACCCTTGCGGGATCGCCTGTGAGCCTTTCATCCAGTGGGTGGTTGAAGATAACTTTGTTGCCGGTCGCCCCGCGTGGGAAGAGGTTGGCGCACAGCTGGTCAGCGACGTGCTGCCCTTCGAGCAGATGAAACTGCGCATGCTGAATGGCAGCCACTCGTTCCTCGCCTACCTTGGCTATCTGGCGGGTTATCAGTACATCAATGAATGTATGGAGGACCCAAACTACAAGCGCGCGGCACACAATTTGATGCTGAAAGAGCAAGCGCCGACCCTCAGCGTGAAAGGTATTAATCTGCAAGATTACGCTGACAGCCTGATTGCCCGTTACAGCAACCCGTCACTGAAGCACCGGACATGGCAGATTGCGATGGACGGCACCATGAAGCTGCCACAGCGCATGCTCGACTCAGTGCGTTGGCATCTGCAAAACGGCGGCGACTTCAGCCTGCTGGCCTTGGGCGTTGCGGGCTGGATGCGTTATGTCGGCGGGGTTGATGACGCTGGTGCGGCAATTGAAATCAAAGACCCAATGGCGGAGAAGTTGGCACAAATCGTCAGTAGCAGTGAAGACGGCGAAGCGCGGGTCAACGCCCTGCTGGCGCTGCATAGCGTATTTGGCGATGCGCTGGCGAAAAATGCGCAGGCGGTCGAGGCGATTCAGCAAGCTTATGCCAGCTTGCAGCAGCACGGCGCTAAGCAGAGTGTCGCCAATTACGTGGGTTAAGATGGATTGTTAATGCTGACACGGCTGCTCTAGGGCAGCCATTACTCATTGAGTAAAGAAGGCGTGGATTCAAACAGATAACCATCAAAAGCCGGGTCTTCAGCATCAGACACCGCCAACAGCAGCGTTTTGACATTTTCCAGATGCTGCCACATGGCTTGCTTTGCCGCTTTAGCATCACGCCGCAGCACCGCCTGAAGGATGGTCTGGTGATCTTGCAGCCACTGATGATGGTCGTTTTTCCCCACGTGCTGCTGAATGCCCTGCCACATAGGGCTGCGATGGCGCACCTGCCACAGCTCCGCCACCATATTGGCTAACACACTGTTTTGCGAAGATTGCGCCAGCAGGTTGTGAAATAGCTCGTCGGCGCTTTCATCCACCACGCCCTGCTCAATGAATTGCCTTTCCATCTCAATAGCATCGCGCATTTTCAAGATGTCAGCCTTGGTGGCCTGCGTGGCGGCAAAGGCGGCAACTTCACTCTCTACCAATTGTCGCGCCTGAAGCAGCTCAAAAGGCCCAAATCCGCTATCGCCCTGAAAAGCACTCCACTTGCCTGACGGCTCCGGCTGCTGGGTCAGCACATAAACGCCCGAACCTTTGCGCACTTCAACCACGCCTTCCAGCTCAAGCATGATCAGGGCTTCGCGCACCACGCTCCGGCTGACGGCAAAACTTTCGGCAATTTCTCTTTCCGGAGGCAGCCTGTCGCCCGCCATAAACTCCCCTGCCGCAATCGCGCTGCGCAGTTTGCCGCCGATGTCTTGATAAAGCCGCATTGATTTACTCCAAGGGAAATTGGTCTGGCAGATTAAACCAGCATCATTCGTTTCGCGTCATAGATTGGGAAAAAGTATATCACCGGGTTATTGGTGCCACGAGGATCAAGGGTGGGAAGTGCTGCCGAGGTCAAAATTGGGCTGACCAATAGGGGGATAGGTCAGGCCGGAAAAGAGGCAAGCAGGTCGCTTGCCTCCGTCATGACCCTTAATTGTAGCTAACGGTCATAATTGCCAGATGGGGATTGTTATTCACATTGCGTGTAGAAACCTGCCCAATTGACTGCGGCAGTGAAAAATTAGGAAGGTTTTTAGTATCAATAGTGCGGGTCTGCTGGAGGGTTTTACCGCTCCTATAGCATTGACTGATTAATTGATTTGAAGAGGTATTGAAAGTGCATCCATCTTCAACGATTGCGCCATAAAAATGAATGGTACCACCTGAAGAGGTTACTGCCGCCTGCGTCATCCCTGAGGTACAACATCCAAATAACAAGATCGCAATGACTTTGTTCATGGGTGCCTCAATTACAGTTAGTTTACTTGTGTGAAACATTAATTTAACCAATATAAAAATACAGACTTATCTGACAAATGAGTAGGGTTTTGCCTACAAGATTTTCTTATGCACAACGTGCTCTAAACCTATGTTTCATCGGCGCAATACTGGATTTTCTTGATAGCTGGCGGCATCTTATTACTCCAAATCATGACCCATGAAACCAATTAGCCATAAAGTCTTTAACTTTCATGGAGTTAATCCATCACCTTTTAAGAAGGGATTGTTGATGACCAAAACCAATCTGATCACAGGCTTTTTGGGGAGCGGAAAAACCACCACCATCCGCCATTTGCTGTCTCAGAAACCTGAGGGTGAAAAGTGGGCGGTATTGGTTAACGAATTTGGTGAAATCGGCATTGACGGTGGTCTGCTGGCGGACAGCGGCGCGGTGCTGAAAGAGATCCCCGGCGGCTGCATGTGCTGCGTCAACGGACTGCCGATGCAAGTAGGTCTGAACATGCTGCTTCAACAGGCTAAACCAGACAGATTGCTGATCGAACCTACCGGGCTGGGCCATCCTAAACAGATTTTGTCGCTGCTGGGTTCTGACGTGTACAAAAGCTGGCTGACCCTCAATGCGTCAATCTGCCTGCTTGATGCCCGCAACCTCAGTGACCAACGCACGGTGGAAAACGAGAACTTCCGCGATCAGCTGGCGGCGGCGGACATCATCGTCGCTAATAAATCTGACGTTTATAGCGAGCAAGATAGACAGCTGCTCGGCGCATGGCAAAGCCAGTGGGCCGCCGGGCGTGAAGTGGTGATTGCCGCGCAGGGAGAGATTGATGTCAGCCTGCTGGATAAGCCGCGCTTAAATGAAGCTCAGTTGCCAGACGGCGCGCACCACCACTCCCACACTGCGCAAAAAGGGTTGGCAGCGCTCAGCCTGCCGGGCCACCAGCGCTGGCGGCGGGCGTTAAATCAGGCTGATGGCTATTCAAGCTGCGGCTGGATTTTCGACCAAGAGACGGTTTTCGACACCGCTGGTTTACTCGACTGGGTGCGCCTTGCGCCGGTCGACAGAGTGAAAGGAGTGATGCGTATAAAGGAGGGAACTTTAGTGGTCAATCGCCAAGGTGAAGACTTACGCATTGAGACACGCCCAATGGCGCCCTTAGACAGCAGGATTGAGTTAATTACTCGCGATGAAACGCAATGGAATGAACTACAATCTTCTTTGTTGAAGGTTCGTTTAAGTTAGGCGGCTTACCGTATCGCCCACAATATTACTTAACATTCGCTAATTAACAGGTCCCTACTTATGTGGCGTCGCAATATCCCCTCTATCCTGATACTGAATGTATTGGGTATTGCTTTGTTTTTATCTTATTACCTGCCCGCGAACCACGGCTTCTGGTTCCCTATCGACTCGTCGATCTTCTTCTATTTCAACCAGCACTTGGCGACTAACCAGACCTTCCTGCACGTGGTAGCAGTCACCAACAACCGAGCTTTTGATGGTATTTCGCTGCTGGCCATGGGCCTGTTGTACCTTTCTTACTATATAAAGAGGGACACCGCCGGACGTCGCCAAATGATCTTGATTGGTTTCGTCATGCTGTTGACCGCCGTGGTGCTCAACCAGTTGGGCCATCTGCTGCCTGTCAGCCACAAAAGCCCGTCGCTGAGTTTCCCTGGCGTGAACCGCGTGAGCGAATTGACCGGCATTCCAACCAAAGACTCCTCGGGCGACAGCTTCCCCGGCGACCACGGCATGATGCTGCTGGTGTTCACCTGCTTCATGCTGCGCTACTTGGGTAAAGCGGCCTTTGGCGTGGCGCTGCTGATCACGGTGATCTTCTCCCTGCCGCGCCTAATGATTGGCGCACACTGGTTCACCGACATCGCCGTGGGTTCCCTCTCCGTGGTGTTGGTTGGAGCAAGCTGGTGGTTAATGACGCCAGCGAGTGACAAACTGATTGGTTGGTTAGATAGAATGTTGCCTAAGTTGCGTTCCAAATAAGCGTTTTTAAGGTAAACACTATTTTTTAACATCTATTGATAAATATTATGGTTCGGCAGGCGTATTTCAGACTGCCGAACTTTCTGTTTAGACATTATCTTGCATAGCTTTATTGAATTTTTATTACACAGCCCGCTTGTGCTGTGGTTTTGAGCCAAAGCCGTACAAATAACGCTCATCTCTTTTTACATTAACGCTAACATCACTTTACATCACAATTTCATATAAAAAATCCCGTAAAACCTCTCGCAATCCCTTATTCATTACGGTACTCTCCAAAACGCTTGCACAGAAATGTGGCATAAATGGCTTGATCCAAGAAAAAGTGTGTCGTAACGCACATTTCCCTCGTCAGGCGTTTGCTGCTCCTGTTTGCGGCAGGTAGTCTCGCTTCGTTTGGCAATTTATAACGATTAAATCGTTAAGGACTTCAAGGGATAACAACAACAATGGTCAAGTCTCAACCGTTTATGAGATATGTTCTGCGGCTGATACCCGCAATTGGCGCGGCAATTCTTCTCTCCGCGTGTAGTGGCACACATTCTTCGAATACAGAAAACGCGCAAACTGATATGCGTGCAGTAAATGACAAAGACGGTCTTCTACTGCAAGCCTCTCAGGATGAATTCGAAGCAATGGTTCGCAGCGTCAACGTAAAATCCAAAATCATGGATCAGTACGCTGACTGGAAAGGCGTTCGTTATCGGTTAGGTGGTGACAGCAAGCGTGGTATCGATTGCTCAGCCTTCGTTCAGGTAACATTCCGCGAACAATTTGGCATGGACTTACCTCGTTCAACGTATGAACAAGAGGAAAAGGGCAAGAAAATCCAGCGCACGAAATTACGTGCCGGTGATCTGGTTCTGTTCCGTGCAGGCTCTACGGGTCGCCATGTAGGCATTTATTTAGGTAACGATCAGTTTGTTCACGCTTCCACCAGCAACGGTGTGATGATTTCAAACTTGAACGAAACTTACTGGAATAAACGTTTCCGTGAAGCAAGACGAGTTTTAGTTAGCGGTGAACATAGCTAACGCATAAATAAACTCTTGTTGTCCCAAGCCAAGCGAACTAAAAAAAACGTCATCTCAGGATGGCGTTTTTTTTTGTTTATTTTCTTAGGCTTCGTTATAAAAATATTTGAAATTTATTTAATGACAGATAATCATTTCTCTACGTTATACTTAAAATTCCGCAACATACTGAGTGAAGGTTGAAAAAATGGGGTTGAATTCGGCTCTCACCCATAGTGTTTTACCCAGACGTACCTATCTTATTCGAAGCCTGATTGCCGCCACCCTGCTCTTTTTCATTTTCACTGCCGCAACGCTCTACACCATTGCGATAAAGAATAAACAGCAACAACAGCAAGTCAGCGATCGCACCGTAGAGTACAGCAAAGCGTATCTGCAAAACCTCACCGCAACCATGAAACGCCTCAGCCAGTTGCCAGAGAAAAACTGCGAGATGGCAACCGATCAGCTGAGCCGCGACGCGGCCCTTACCCTTGGCGTCCGAGATTTCCTCTTGGTGCGCGAGGGCCGGGTCTATTGCTCGTCGGCGACGGGCGAAATGTCTCTGTCGGTACAAGACTTTTTCTCCGGCCTCGACTGGCATAAGCCGCTGGATATTCAGCTTGAGCAAGGCACCAGTTTCATCCCAAATCGGCCGGTGATTGCCGTCTGGTATCGCAATCCTGAAGTGAGCGACAGCGGCATTTTGGCCACCATTGAACTGACGCTTTCTCCTTATATGCTGTTTGCCCAAACTGACGAGGGCTACCACGGCTTTGCACTGATTGTCGGCGACCGGGCGCTGACCTCCATGGGCAGCTCGCTGCTGGCGGTGAAGGATTTACCTCAGAGCCACTATTCTGAAATCAAAATCGACGACTACCCTTTCACCCTGCGCCTGTACGCGCCGCAGCTGACGGGTGAAAACATTCGCTTTACCCTGCTTGCCAGCCTACTGCTGAGCCTGATGGTTGGCGCGCTTATCTACTTCACGCTGGTCAACCGCCATAGCCCGGAGCGCGAAGTGCTGCTTGGCCTGAAGCACAATCAGTTCTTTGTGGAATATCAGCCGGTGATGGAAACCCAAAGCTTGAAAGTGGCGGGAATTGAAGCCCTGATGCGCTGGCAACATCCGGTCGAGGGGCGTATCCCGCCGGACATCTTTATTAATTTTGCCGAGTCGCAGGGGTTAATCGAAGTGTTAACCCGCCGCGTGATGCAGCTGGCGGCCGCAGATGCCCATCGCCTGATGCAGGTCCTGCCACCAAAGGCCAAGTTCAGCATTAATATCTCGCCGCACCATATGAAGAAAAGCAGCTTCCGCGATGACGTGATGGACTTCCTGTTCGCCATGCCGAAAGACTATTTTCAGGTGGTGTTCGAAATCACCGAGCGCGGCATGGTGGATAACGAAAGCGCCATGCGGGAATTTAACTGGTTGCGTCAGCAAGGGATTGAAATCGCCATTGATGACTTCGGCACCGGCCACAGCGCATTGATTTATCTCGAGAAGTTCACGCTGGATTACCTGAAAATCGATCGCGGCTTTGTGATGTCTATCGACCAAAACACGCTGATCGCTCCGGTGCTGGACACCGTGCTGAAGCTGACCGAAGAGTTAAACCTGAAAACCATCGCCGAAGGGGTAGAAACGGTCCAACAGGCCAAATATCTGCGTAAACACGGCGTCAGCCTGCTACAGGGCTTCCTTTACAGCAAACCGCTGCCGGTGGATGAAATCATCAATTATACGCGTCAAGTCAACGGCGGTTTGCTAACGCCTGAGAAATAAAGGGTTCTTAAGGTTGAGGATTTCCCTCAATGCTGCTTTTTGTCTTAGACTCTGTTTAATACTGTGGTAAAACAGCAGGAATAAGACAAAAAGACGCTATTGGTAGTATTTTCAACCAGTTTGCCAGCGGCAAATTTAGCGCCAGACATCTCGCGCACCCCAGGTGTCGAGAGCGCCCCCCTTTTAGTAGGAGCGACGTGTAGGATGTTTTCGCGACTCATTACAGCAGCTTTATTTTCCGCGCTGAGCCTGTGCGCTCAGGCCGAAGTCATTCAGGACAGCTACGCCTTCTCGGTGCTGGGTGAACCTAAGTACTTCTCGAACTTCAGCAACTTCGATTACGTCAATCCGGCGGCCCCGAAAGGCGGCACTATCCGTCTGGCGGCGATTGGCACCTATGACAACTTCAACCGCTACGCCTCACGCGGCAACCCGGCGGTGCGCAGCGACACCCTTTACGACAGCCTGTTTACCACCTCCAGCGATGAGATCGGCAGCTACTATCCGCTGGTTGCCGACTCAGCGCGCTATGACAGCAACTTCCGCTGGGTGGAAGTCGATATCAACCCGCGCGCCCGTTTCCACGACGGCAGCGCGATCACCGCCAACGACGTGGCTTTCACCTTTAGCAAATTTATGACCGAAGGCGTGCCGCAGTTCCGCGTGGTGTACAAAGGCGCGGAGGTGAAAGCCATCTCACGCCTGACGGTGCGCATTGTCCTGCCGCGCCCGGACAAAGACATGATGCTCGGCCTGCTCGGTTTGCCTATCCTGCCGCAAAAATTCTGGGAAAAGCATAAGTTTAACGAGCCGCTTTCCACCCCGCCGCTGAGCAGCGGCCCTTATCGCATCAGTGATTACAAGCTCGGGCAGTATGTCACCTACTCCCGCGTGCCAGACTACTGGGCGGCTAATTTGCCGGTTAACCGTGGCCGCTATAATTTCGACACCATCCGCTACGACTACTATCTCGACGACAGCATTGCGCTGGAAGCCTTTAAATCCGGGGCTTTTGACTTCCGCATGGAAGCCTCGCCGAAGAACTGGGCGACGCAGTACAAAGGCACCAACTTCAGCAAAGATTACATCGTCAAGCAGGATGACCAGAATCAGGCCGCGCAGGACACCCGCTGGCTGGCGTTTAATATCCAGCGCCCGCTGTTTAGCGATCGTCGGGTGCGCGAGGCGCTGACGCTGGCCTTTGATTTCGAATGGATGAATAAGGCGCTTTATTTCGGCTCATGGCAGCGGGCCAACAGCTATTTCCAAAATACCGAGTACAGCGCCAGTAACTACCCTAACTCCGCCGAGCTGGCGTGGCTGGCTCCGCTGAAGGGGCAGATTCCGGATGAAGTCTTCAGCAAGCTTTACCAACCTCCGGTCTCAGACGGCAGCGGCAATGACCGCGCCAACCTGCTGAAAGCCACCGAGCTGTTAAAACAGGCGGGCTGGGAAGTCAGAAACCAGCAGCTGGTGAATGCCAAAACCGGCAAGCCTTTTACCTTTGAATTGCTGCTGCCGGGTGGCGCGAACACCCAGTACGCCCTGCCTTTCCAACATAATCTGGCGCGATTGGGCATTAAGATGACGCTGCGCGAAGTGGACAACTCACAGTTTGTTCGCCGTTTCCGCCAGCGGGACTTCGACATGGTGCCGAGCGTCTACAGCGCCATGCCCTACCCTAGCCCTGACCTGCAAATTATCTGGAACAGCAAATACATTGATTCCAGCTATAACCGCCCCGGCGTCAAAGACCCGGCGGTGGATAAGCTGACAGACGAGATAGCCGCCAACCAAGGCAAGCCTGACGCCCTGCTGGCGCTGGGCCACGCGCTGGACAGAGTGCTGACGTGGAACATGTATATGATCCCGATGTGGTACAACAACCACCAGCGCTACGCCTACTGGGATAAATTCTCCATGCCATCCATTCAGCCAATGAATGGGCTGGAGCTGGACACCTGGTGGTATGACATTAACCGCGCAAACCGTTTACCGGCCGAGCGGCGCTAAGGAGGCCCTGTGACGTCCTACATCCTGCGCCGCCTGTTGCTGATCATTCCCACCCTGTGGGCAATCATCACGATTAACTTTTTTATTGTGCAAATCGCCCCCGGCGGCCCGGTTGACCAAGCTATCGCCGCCATTCAAATGGGCAAAAGCAGCGGTATTCCCGGCAGCGGTGGCGGCAGCGACCTTGGCAAAGCCTCTCCCGGCGTGGGGCAAGTGGGTGACAGCCAGTATCGCGGCGCGCGCGGTCTGGACCCGGAAGTGATCGCAGAAATCACCCACCGTTTTGGCTTCGACAAACCGCTGCATGAACGCTATTTCGACATGCTGTGGAGCTACGTGCGCTTTGACTTCGGCGACAGTCTGTTCCGTGGTTCCAGTGTTATGCAGTTGGTCAGGGACAGCCTGCCGGTGTCGGTCAGCCTTGGCCTGTGGAGCACGCTGATTATCTATCTGGTGTCGATCCCGCTGGGTATTCGCAAAGCGGTGAAAAACGGCACGGCTTTTGATAACTGGAGCAGTTCGCTGATCATCATTGGCTACGCCGTGCCTTCATTCCTGTTCGCCATTCTGCTGATTGTGCTGTTTACCGGCGGCAGCTACCTCGACTGGTTCCCGCTGCGCGGCCTGACCTCACCCAATTTCGACCAGCTTCCGTGGTATGGCAAAGTGACCGACTATTTGTGGCACATCACCCTGCCGGTGCTGGCGACGGTGATTGGCGGCTTTGCCACCCTCACCATGCTGACCAAAAACTCCTTTATGGATGAGATCCGCAAGCAGTACGTGGTGACGGCGCGGGCCAAGGGGCTGAGTGAGAAGAAGATCCTTTACCGCCACGTGTTCCGCAACGCCATGCTGCTGGTGATCGCCGGGTTCCCGGCTACCTTTATCAGCATGTTCTTTACCGGCTCACTGCTGATTGAAGTGATGTTCTCGCTGCAAGGGCTGGGCCTCCTGGGCTATGACGCGATTGTCTCGCGCGACTTCCCGGTGATGTTCGGCACGCTGTACATCTTCACGCTCATCGGCCTGTTACTGAACATCATTAGTGATATTACTTACACGCTGGTTGACCCCCGCATCGACTTTGAGGCCCGCCAATAATGACGCTAAGCCCTCTGAATCAGGCGAGATGGGCGCGTTTTCGCGCCAATAAACGCGGCTACTGGTCGCTGTGGATTTTCCTCACCCTGTTTATCCTTTCGCTGCTTTCCAACATTCTTGCTAATGATAAACCCCTGCTGGCGAGCTATCAGGGCCAGCTGACGGTGCCGTTTTTGTTTGATTACAGCGAAACCACTTTTGGCGGCGAGCTGCAAACCCCGACCGACTACCAAGACCCCTTTGTGGTTGGGCAAATCGAGAAACACGGCTGGGCAATCTGGGCGCCAATTCGCCACAGCTTTAACTCCATTAATTTCGCCACCGACCAGTCTTTCCCTTCGCCGCCTTCGGCCGACAACTGGCTGGGCACCGACGGCGACGGTCACGACGTATTAGCGCAGCTGCTCTACGGCCTGCGCATTTCGCTGTTTTTCGGCATCTCGCTGACGGTGTTATCTTCGCTGATTGGCGTGTTAGTGGGCGCGACTCAGGGCTACTACGGCGGGCGCATTGACCTGCTGGGCCAGCGGCTGATTGAAGTCTGGTCGGGCATGCCAACCCTGTTTTTAATCATCATGCTGTCGAGCGTGGTGCAGCCGAACTTCTGGTGGCTGCTGCTGATTAGCGTGCTTTCCGGCTGGATGATTCTGGTTGGCGTGGTGCGCGCCGAGTTCTTGCGTACCCGCAACTTCGACTATATCCGCGCCGCGCAGGCGATGGGGGTCAGTGACCGGATGATTATGCTGCGCCACATGCTGCCGAACGCCATGGTGGCGACGCTGACTTACATGCCCTTTATCCTCTGCGGCTCGATAACTACTCTTACCTCGCTGGATTTCCTCGGCTTTGGCCTGCCGCCGGGTTCGCCGTCGCTGGGCAACCTGCTGCTGGCCGGGAAGAACAATTTGCAGGCCCCGTGGCTCGGCATCAGCTCCTTTGTCGCGCTGGCCCTGCTGCTTTCACTGCTGATTTTCATCGGCGAAGCGGTGCGCGACGCCTTCGACCCGTCTTCAAGGCCGCAGCCAGTCTCCATTAAGGGCCGCTGATATGAGTAATTCTGCTTTATTAGATATTCAAAACCTCAGCGCGGCCTTTGAGCTGGGCGACACCTCGCGTCAGGTGATAAGCCAAGTTTCGCTCAAAGTTGACCAAGGCGAAACGCTGGCGCTGGTTGGCGAGTCCGGCTCGGGCAAGAGCGTCACCGCGCTCTCCGTGCTGCGCCTGCTGCCCAATGTGACCTATCCCGAGGGAGACATTCTGTTTGCCGGCCAGTCGCTGCTCAATGCTCCTGAGAGCACTCTGCGCAAGGTGCGCGGCAACCAGATTGCGATGATTTTTCAGGAGCCGATGGTTTCTCTCAACCCGCTGCACAATATCGAAAAGCAGCTGGCGGAAGTGCTCTCTTTGCACCGGGGAATGGGCCGTGAAGCCGCGCGTGGCGAGATAATCAGCTGCCTCGACCGCGTGGGAATTCGTCAGGCGAAATCTCGTCTGGGAGATTTCCCCCACCAGCTTTCCGGCGGCGAGCGCCAGAGGGTGATGATTGCCATGGCGGTGCTGACCCAGCCAAAGTTGCTGATCGCCGATGAGCCAACCACCGCGCTGGATGTCTCGGTGCAGGCGCAAATCCTCAAACTGCTCAACGAGCTGAAGCAAGAGCTGAACATGGGGATGCTGTTTATCACCCATAACCTGAACATTGTGCGCCAGCTGGCGGATAACGTGGCGGTGATGCAGCATGGCAAGGTGGTGGAAACCCAGCCCCGCGCCCTGCTTTTTGGCCAGCCGCAGCACCCTTATACCCAGCGCCTGCTGCAAGCCGAGCCGCAGGGCCGCCCGCAGCCGCTGGATAGCGCCCAGCCCGTTTTGCTTGAAGTCAAAGACCTGAGCGTAACCTTTTCCCGCAAACGCGGCTTACTGCGCCGCACGGTCAGCAGCAAGCAGGCGGTGAATAAGCTGAGTTTTAGCCTGCGCCGTGGGGAAAGTATTGGCGTGGTGGGGGAATCCGGCTCGGGCAAGAGCACCACCGGGCTGGCCCTGCTGCGCCTCATCAGCTCGCAAGGTGAGATCCTGCTCGGCGGCGAGCCGCTGCACCAGTTCACTCGCCGCCAGATGTTGCCTTTTAGAAGCCGGATGCAAGTGGTGTTTCAGGACCCCTTCTCGGCGCTAAACCCGCGCTTTACCGTGGAGCAGATTATCGCCGAAGGGCTGTTGGTCCACGGCAAGCTCGACGCCAGCCAGCGCGAACAGCGGGTGATTAAGGTGATGGAAGAAGTGGGGCTGGACGCCGAATCGCGCCATCGCTATCCGGGAGAGTTCTCCGGCGGGCAGCGCCAGCGTATTGCAATTGCCCGCGCGCTGGTGCTCGAGCCAGAAATCTTGATCCTTGATGAGCCGACGTCGTCGCTGGACAAATCAGTGCAGGCGCAAATTCTGGCTATTCTCAGCGAGCTGCAACTGCGCCTCGGCCTGTCGTATCTGTTTATCAGCCATGACCTACGCGTGGTGCGCACGCTGTGCCATCAACTGATCGTGCTGCGGGATGGGGAAGTCGTCGAACAAGGAAATTGCGAGGCAATTTTCCGTGCGCCAGCACACCCCTATACGCAGGAGTTGCTGTCACTGTCGGCTCTGGATGATTAAAACGCGGAAACTCAGAAGGGGTAAAGCGCGGAGACGGTTTCAGCGATAGCTGCGCCGGTGTTTTTCAGGCGGCACAGGGTGGCGCTCTCATCGTCGCGTTTTACAAACAGGCAGGGCTGGCCGTCGCACTCAACCACTGAGCTTTCCACCTGAATCTCTTGTAGGCACTCGGTCAGATGGTGCATAACCTGCCACGCCACCTCGCCTTCGTGGCTCAGTAGCTTCAGTCCAATCAGGTTGCTGCCCTCTTCGCTACCCGGTAGCGGAATCGGTTCAACCTTGATGCCGTCAAAACCCGTTAACCAGCGGTAACTTTGCGGCAAACGATGTACTACCGAAAGTTGGATATTATTCACGAGGATCCCCAGATGATTCACTCAAGACATCAGTCACGCCAACGCGGCGTGTATAGCAAGTTATAGCCTTTGAACTCAACGTGCGCTCGCCAATTCAACAAAAGAATTAACATTATTGTAACGTCACAAGCACAAAATGTTGGCTAATTGATGATTTTATGTCCAGCTCGTGGTTGTTCTGCGAGCCAGATCTCGTTTTGACCTCTTTGTAACCTTTTTCACCCCATATCTCAACCAATTTAATTCATCGGCGTTACTTTCTTGACTCTATTTTTTTACAATTTAAAAACATCTTTTGTTAAAGAATATCGCACGATTTGTTTTCACCCTTTTTAGTTTTAGGCTTATTATCCGCACCGTTTTTACTGATTTTTGTTTTGAATGACTTCCCTTTCCTGAGCCGGCTTGGCTCATATTCCAATACCAGCGAGAGTTGAAATGGATAATGATCCGTCAATGATTGATAGCAATGCGCCCGAAAATGGTACCGGTTTCAGTCGCCGTGACCTGATTAAAGGGCTGACCTCTGCGATGGTGGCAACCACCCTTCTCGGTTTTCCGTTCCTGACTCAGGCGGAAAAAGCCACGGCAGAAGCCTCCCCGGTAATTTTTGGTCAGTTCTACCTTGTCTCTCAAGCCGTCACTGAGCATAAGAATCTCAGCGAAGGCGCTTCTGCCCAAATTTTCAACGCGCTGTTCCGCGGACAGCCCGACTTCCCTTTGCAGGTCAGTAAGCTACATGCTCTGGTTAACAGCAATCAGACAGCAAAAGAGCTGCAAGCGTTAGCCAAACAGCAGGGGCTGGGCGATCTGGTGACTAACATCGTCACCGCGTGGTACACAGGTTCGGTCGGACATGGTACCGATTCCATTTTAATCTCTTATAAAGACGCGCTGATGTACCGCCCGGTGAGTGATGGCCTGATTGTGCCAACCTACTGCGGCAACGGCCCGCTGTGGTTCACCGCCGCGCCGCCAGCCGCCGCCATGCCCGAGGCGATGAGTGCCGACCGTTTCGGCCCGGCTACAGATGCAAACCAAGTGAGTAAATCCTGATGAAAAAACCTGAATTTATGGCGAACGGTGATGCGTCCGCTGATGTCATTGTGGTCGGTTCTGGCGTAGTGGGCGGCATGATTGCCGATCAGTTGGTCAGTCAGGGTTACTCGGTGCTAGTGCTGGAAGCCGGATTGCGCATTGAGCGCGCTCAGGCGGTAGAAAACTGGCGCAACATGCCGTTTGAAAACCGCGCTGGCTCTGACTATCAGGGGCTTTACCCGCAGTCGGAAAACGCCCCGGCCCCGCTCTACTTCCCGGAAAACAACTATGTTCACCTGACCGGGCCGAGCGCCAGCAGCTTTAAACAGGGCTATCTGCGCACCGTCGGCGGCACCACCTGGCACTGGGCGGCCTCCTGCTGGCGTCACGTTCCGAACGATTTCAAAATGAAAACGCTGTACGGCGTTGGCCGCGACTGGCCTATCTCCTATGACGAGTTGGAGCCTTACTACTGCCGCGCCGAAGAAGAGATTGGCGTTGCCGGGCCAAACGACCCAGAGCTGCAATCCCCTTCCGAGCGCAGTAAGCCTTACCCGATGGAGCAAGTGCCTTACGGCTATGGTGACACCCGCTTTGCCGAAGTGGTGAACCCGCACGGCTATCGCTCTGTGCCAATCCCACAGGGCCGTAGCACCCGCCCGTGGAATGGCCGCCCAACCTGCTGTGGCAACAACAACTGCCAACCAATCTGCCCAATTGGTGCCATGTATAACGGCATCGCCCACGTCGAACGCGCTGAAAATAAAGGTGCCGTGGTGCTGGCCGAGGCAGTGGTTTACAAAATCGACACCGACGAAAACAACAATGTCACCGCCGTTCACTGGCTGGACAACAAAAAGCAGTCGCACAAAGCCACCGGCAAAGTGTTCGCGCTGGCCTGTAACGGCATTGAAACCCCGCGCCTGCTGCTGATGGCGGCGAACGAGAAGAACCCGAACGGCATCGCCAACTCTTCCGACCACGTGGGTCGTAACATGATGGACCACTCGGGCTTCCACTGTACTTTCATTGCCCAAGAGCCGCTGTGGATTGGTCGCGGCCCGGCGCAGAGCAGCTGTCTGGTTGGCCCGCGTGACGGCGAGTTCCGCAAAGAATATTCCGCCAACAAGATGATCCTCAACAACATCAACCGGGTGATCCCAGCGACCTCCAAAGCCCTGCAAATGGGTCTGGTGGGTAAAGAGTTGGACGAAGAGATCCGCCGCCGCGCCATCTATGGCGTGGACCTGTCTATCAGCCTTGAGCCACTGCCAGACCCGAATAACCGCCTGACGCTGAGCAAAACCCGTAAAGATCCCCACGGCCTGCCGTGCCCGGATATTCATTACGACGTCGGCGATTATGTGCGTAAAGGCGCGGAAGCGGCGCACAAGCAGCTGGAGCACATTGGTCAGCTGTTTATGGCTGACGAGTTCAACATCACCACCAGCCTTAATGCCAACAACCACATCATGGGCGGCACCATTATGGGCAGCGACCCGAAAGATTCCGTGGTTGACGGCAACTGCCGCACCCACGACCACGCCAACCTGTGGTTACCGGGCGGCGGCGCGATCCCCTCTTCCAGCGTGGTCAACAGCACCCTGACCATGGCGGCACTGGGCCTGAAAGCGGCAGATGATATGGCGAAGAAACTGGCAGGTGCGGCATGAAAATAACGCTTCTGAAGGGCATCTGCCTCGCACTGTTCGGCATCGCTTTGAACGGCGCGGCGCAAGCCGAGCTGTCGCAGGCCGAATGGGCGCAGCAGGGTAAAATGGTCGCCAGCGCGGCTGACTGTCAGGCTTGTCACACCAATCCGGGCGGCCAGCCTTTCGCCGGGGGATACGCAATCCACTCGCCGATGGGTACCATTTTCACTACCAACATCACGCCATCCAAGCAGTTCGGTATCGGCAATTACACCGAGGAGCAGTTTGCTCGCGCGGTGCGCCACGGGGTGCGCCCGGACGGCAAAAACCTCTATCCGGCCATGCCTTACACCTCTTATAGCCACATGAGCGATGAAGACATCAAAGCCATGTATGTCTACTTCCAGACGCAGGTCAAAGCGGTCGACAGCCCGACGCCAGAGACGGCGCTGCCCTTCCCCTTCAATATGCGGATTGCCATGGCGGGCTGGAATCTGATGTATCTCGACAGCACGCCGTTTAAGTCGGATACCAGCAAAAGCGCCGAGTGGAATCGCGGGGCTTATCTGGTCAACGGTGCCGGACACTGCGACACCTGCCACACTCCGCGTAACCTGATGATGGGTTCGGTAACGGATAAGCCATTGGCGGGCGGCATGGTCGGGCCTTGGTATGCGCCGAATATCAGCTCAGATCCGGTCAGCGGGATTGGTAACTGGACGCAGGCCGAGTTGGTCGAATACATGAAAACCGGCCGCGCGAATGGCAAGAATCAGGCCGCTGGCCCGATGGCAGAAGCCGTCGAGAACAGCCTGCAATACCTGCCGGACGCTGACCTGAACGCCATTGCCTTCTACCTCAAGAACAGCACGCCGGTGCGTGACCCTGAGGATAAGCAGTCTGCCGATACCTTTGGCAAAGCCTTTAACGTCGAGGAAGGCTTGCGCGGCGCGCATCCGGCCAACGCCAACGGCACCATTGATAGCGGCGCGGCGCTGTTCAGCGGCTATTGCGCCAGCTGCCACCAGCCGGACGGTTCGGGCAGCAAAAATCAGGCTTATCCATCGCTGTATAACAATACCGCGACCGGGCTGGGCAATGCGTCTAACCTGATTTCGGCGATTCTGTACGGCGTCGATCGCAACGTCGGCGGCCACCACGTGCTGATGCCAAAATTTGGCGAAGGCTCTTATGTCGGCCAGCTTAACGACCAGCAAATCGCGGATATCTCCAACTATGTGCTGACCCACTACGGCAACGCGGCGATTCAGGTGAATGCCCATGACGTCGCGGTGTTACGCGCCGGTGGGCCAATCACCCTCCTCGCCAAGTTGCAGCCTTATATGGCTCCGGCGATGGTGGCTGGCGTGGTTATCTTATTAGTGCTGATTTTCTGGCTGGGAAGACGGCGTAAAATAGTCAAGTAAGAGCCAGACCATAATAATGTAGGAAAAAAAGAAAGTAGGCTTCAGAGCCTACTTTTTTCATTTCTGCCGCTGACCAAAAAACAAAATAATATTTTTTTGAATCTATACTTATTGAGTAGTTACCCTGAGTGACTATTTTGTTTTGGGTAATTATAGGGGATGTAGAAAAAAAACATTCTTGAAGGCGGATAATCCTATGTTAAATAAACTGTCGGCGGAGTTCCTAGGAACCTTCGTTTTAGTTTTTGGCGGCTGTGGTAGTGCGGTTTTAGCAGCAGCCTTCCCTCAATTAGGTATTGGTTTTGCAGGTGTGGCACTGGCATTTGGTTTAACTGCCTTAACTATGGCTTATGCAGTCGGCCATATTTCAGGCGGCCATTTTAATCCCGCGATCACCATCGGCTTATTAGCTGGCGGTCGTTTCCCGGCTAAAGAAGTTGTTCCTTATATTGTGGCTCAGGTACTGGGTGGTATTGCCGCCGCCGCAGTGCTGTACCTGATTGCCAGCGGCAAAGCCGGGTTTGACGCCACGGCCAGCGGCTTTGCGTCTAATGGTTATGGCGAACATTCTCCGGGCGGCTTTTCATTAACCTCGGCGATTGTGATTGAGTTTGTATTATCAGCCGTATTCCTGATTGTTATTCATGGCGCGACAGACAAATTTGCCGCGGCGGGTTTTGCGCCTCTAGCAATTGGTCTGGCATTGACCTTAATTCATTTAATCAGTATTCCGGTGACCAATACTTCGGTAAACCCGGCGCGAAGCACGGCCGTTGCTTTATTCCAGGGAACCTGGGCTATTCAGCAACTGTGGGTATTCTGGCTGGTGCCTATTCTGGGTGGTATTGTCGGTGGGCTGATTTATCGCTGTTTGCTTGAGAAGAAAAGTCATGCGTAGTCTTCGCAATAAGCTTTTTGTTATCTAATTGAAAGCGCCCGATAATCTCTCGGGCGCTTTATTTAAATGAAGAATTAATACAAAGAATCTTATTGGCGATTAACCGCGCCCGACCAATGGCATTGCTGACGCCATAATGGTCATGGATAACACGTTGGTATCCAGCGGCAGTCCGGCCATAAAGGCCACCGCCTCACCCACTCTGTCAACGGGAATAACCGGCTCTTCGGCAATCTCGCCGTTGGCCTGCATTCTGCCCGTCAGCGCCAAATTACCCATATCCGTCGAAGCATTGCCAATGTCGATTTGCCCACAGGTAATGTTGAAGGCGCGGCCATCCAGCGCCGTCGATTTAGTCAAGCCGGTGATAGCGTGCTTACTGGCGGTATAAGGGGCTGAGTTTGGTCGCGGCGACTGGGCCGAAATCGAACCATTGTTGATGATTCTGCCACCCATCGGGTTTTGCTGCTTCATCAACCCCACGGCGGCGCGGGTGCATAAGAACGCGCCGGTCAGGTTGGTGTTGATCACGGATAGCCACTCTTGCACCGGCAACTGCTCGATGGGCAGGTCTTTGGCATTGGTGCCCGCGTTGTTAAACAGCAGGTCCAGTCGGCCAAAGGTGGCTTGAATATCGGCGAACAGCGCGTCGACAGACTCCGGGCTGGTGACGTCCAGCTGGCGAGCAATCGCCCGCCCGGAAGGCAGTTCCACCAGCGCCTGCTCCAGCTTCTGCGGATTGCGCCCGGTGATGATCACCGTGAAACCAATCTCGGTCAGCGCTTTCGCCGCGTTCAATCCAATACCACTGCCACCGCCGGTCACTAAGGCTATTTTGGTCATGATCAATCCTTTTAATTCAATGCCCGTTTACACGGCGGCCAACATGCCACCGTCAATAAAGAGTAGATGACCGTTGACGAAATCGGAGGCTTTAGAAGACAGATATACCGCGCCGCCAATTAGCTCTTCCGGGTTGCCCCAGCGCGCTGCCGGTGTGCGTTTGCACAACCAGTCGGAGAACTCTTTGTTATCCACCAGCGCCTGCGTCATATCAGTTTTGAAGTAGCCCGGCGCGATGCCGTTGACCTGAATGTTGTAGCGAGCCAGCTCGACGCACATGCCGCGAGTTAACATCTTCACCGCCCCTTTCGACGCGGCGTAAGGCGTGATGGTGTCGCGACCCAGCTCACTCTGCATTGAGCCAATATTGATGATTTTGCCGCGTTCGCGTTTCACCATGTAGCGAGCCACGGCCTGCGACACCAGGAAGACAGATTTTTGGTTCACGGCCACGATGTCATCCCAATCTTTCTCTGGGAATTCGGTGAACTTGTGGCGGCGCTGGATACCGGCGTTGTTGACCAAGACGTCAATCGGGCCGATTTTACTTTCAATTTGGTCAATGGCGGCATTCACCGCTTTGCTGTCGGTGACGTCAAACGAGACGGCGTGAGCAATAAAACCTTCGCCGCGCAGCGCCTCGGCCGCTTTTTCGGTAGTGTCTTGCGAAGTGCCGTTGACGATGATTTCAGCGCCGTGCTGCGCCAGCCCTTTCGCCAGCAGGAAGCCAATACCGCGCGTTGAGCCGGTGACCAGAATTCTTTTATTATCGAGGGAGAACAGGTTTGTCATGATGGCGTCCGTCTAAAAATAAGCTGTAAAAGTGATGAATTCGTTATGTCACACTTAAACGGTTTATCGGCGGGCAAACTGTGACGCAGATCACTGTGCTCCGTGTTAACAAACTCTGTTACCACAAGCGTGATCGCTATCATTTTGCTAACATGTTTCCTGCATAATCATGCTTCTTTCTTCTTACAGGACCCTGCACGGATGAGAAACCAGCGCGTCACCTTGCAAGATATCGCGTTACTCGCCGATGTGACCAAAATGACCGTCAGCCGTTTTTTGCGTACCCCCGAAAAGGTGTCGCCCGAGACGCGCGATCGCATAGCTAAAGTCATGGAAGAAGTGGGCTACCCGCTAGAAGATGTCGAACGGCCGCAAAAGACGCCGCGCATCGGCATTCTGGTCCCCTCCTTCAATAATCAGATCTTCTCTGATTTGCTGGCGGGCATTGAGTCTGTCACCTCGCAACAGGGCTATCAGACGCTGGTGGTCAACTACGAGTACAGCAAAGAGCGGGAAGAAGAGCATATTATCAACCTGCTGACCTATCAGTTGGCGGGTCTAATCCTGACTGACTCAGTTCACACCCTGAAAGCCGACAAATACCTGAATGCCGCCGCCATTCCTATCGCACAGGTGATGGACCTTGATGACACGCATGGCCGCATCGCGGTGGGTTTCGACAACTTTAAGGCCGGGTATGATATGGCGAACACCCTGCTGGCGAGCGGCAAGCAGCAGGTGGTCTATTTCGGCTCGATGTCCGACGCGCGGGATAAAAAGCGCTATCAGGGTTACAGCTTGGCGATGCAAGAACGCGGGCTGGAGCCAATGCACATCACGCCGAACCGCGTGTCGTCGGTGTCGATTGGCGCGGGCATGTTAGCGCTGGCGCAGCAGCTCTACCCAGAGGTTAACGCGGTGTTATGTACCAACGATGATATCGCGGTGGGCGTGTTACAAGAGTGCCTGAAGCAAGGGATCAAAATCCCCGAGCAGATGGCGATTTCCGGCTTCCACGGCTTGGATATTGGCCTCGCCACCACCCCGCTGCTGGCTAGCGTGATCACCCCGCGTTTTGAAATGGGTAAAGTGGCAGCCGAGATATTACTGAAAAAAATCAAAAACCTACCAACCATTGAACGCGTCGACCTGCATTACCGCATCTCCCTCGGCGGCACCATTTAACGCACCTTTCTCCTCCCCTCGCCGGGGAGGAACCCAGATCACGTTACCAGTAACATCCTTTTTTAACATGATCCAACGTGACTTCAGTCACAAAATAGTTTCCTGAAAATGCTTTTATTAGGACATCGACTGAGAAGTGCAGTGCCACTTTAAAGATAATCCGAATAGCAGCAGGTAACTGACATGACTTCACTGAATAAAGCGCGGGTATTAATTCTGGCTCCGGTAATGGACAGCCTGACTGAAAAACTGGAACAACAGTTTTCAGTTGAGAAATATTTTGAACAGGATGACCCGCACTCATTTCTGGCCAATAAAGGGAAAGGCATTGTCGGCTTAGTCACCCGTGGAGATTTCGGCGCGAAAAATAGCGTGCTGGAATTACTGCCGGACTTAAAGGTTATTTCGGTATTTGGCGTCGGCACCGATGCCATTGATTTAGACTATACCGCCGATAAAAATATCCACGTCGAAATTACCGAAGGGGTATTAACCGACGACGTCGCCGATATGGCCTTGGCGTTATTACTCGCCACTTCGCGCAATATTTGTCAGGCCGACCAATTTGTTCGCGAAGGTAAATGGCAAAACGGCGGTTTCCCATTATCCAGCAAAGTCAGCGGCAAACGGGTGGGCATTTTCGGCATGGGTCAGATTGGTCAAGCCATTGCTCGCCGCGCGCTGGGCTTCGACATGACCGTGGCATACGCCAGCAACCACAAGAAGCCCGAGCTACCTTACACCTTCTACCCTGACGTTAAGCAGCTGGCAGCCGAAAGCGATGTGTTAATTATCGCCGTTTCTGGTGGGCCAAAATCAGCCGGAATTATCGACAAATCGGTATTCAACGCCCTGCCAAACAGCGCGCTGGTGATCAATATTTCCCGCGGCAGCGTGATTAACCAAGGCGATTTAATTCAGGCATTAACCGATAAGCAAATTGCCGGTGCGGGCCTCGACGTATTTGCCGAAGAACCTAATGTACCGCAGGAATTAATTGCCATGACCAATGTGGTATTACAACCACACTTGGGCAGTGCAACCCACGAAACGCGTCAGGCAATGAGTGAGAAAGTCCTGAGCAACTTACATAAACGTTTGGATTAAAACTAAAACAAGTACTTCCGTCACTCCCCAAGACCTTAAAAAAGGCGTTATTAAAAGCGCTTTATATAAGAACTGATGGACCCTTTGCCGGTGATGCACATCACCGGTAGAGATTCCCTGTATAACCGAGGTGTTAACGATGGATAATAAAATCCCTAAAGCCCGTTGGTTACGCGTCATCACACCAATATTAATCGCCTGTATTATCTCCTTTATGGACCGGGTGAATATTAGTTTTGCGATGCCCGGCGGCATGGATGCTGAATTAGGTATTACCGCCTCGATGGCCGGTCTTGCGGCAGGTATTTTCTTCATTGGTTATCTGTTCTTACAGGTGCCCGGCGGCAGCATTGCCGTTCACGGCAGCGGCCGCAAATTCATTGCTTGGTCACTGGTGGCGTGGGCGGTAATTTCCGTGCTGACCGGCATGGTCACCAATCAATATCAACTGCTGTTCCTGCGCTTCGCGCTGGGTGTCTCCGAAGGCGGGATGCTGCCAGTGGTGCTGACCATGGTCAGCAACTGGTTCCCAGATAAAGAGCGCGGCCGCGCTAACGCCTATGTGCTGATGTTCGCCCCGCTCGGCGGCATGATCACCGCCCCGCTCTCCGGCCTGATTATTGACGCACTCGACTGGCGCTGGTTGTTTATTATCGAAGGTGGCCTGTCGCTGGCGGTGATGATGTTCTGGTGGTTCACCATCAGCGACCGTCCGGAAGAAGCCAAATGGCTGTCCGAGCGCGAACGCGACTACTTGGTAACAGAACTGAACCGCGAGCGTGAAGCCCTGCGCGCCTTGGCTCCGGTGCAGCGCGCGCCGCTGAAAGAGGTGTTCCTCAATGGTTCGATTCGCAAACTGATCATCATTAACTTCTTCTACCAGAGCGGGATTTACGGCTACACCCTGTGGCTGCCAACCATCTTGAAAAACCTGACCGGCGGCGACATGAGTTCGGTGGGCATGCTGGCCATCATCCCTTACGTCTGCACCATGCTGGGTATTTTGACCATGTCGGTGTTCTCCGACAAAACCGGCAAACGCCGCCTGTTTATCGTGTTGCCGCTGTGTGGTTTCGCCGCCTGTCTGGCCGCGTCGGTGATGGCGAGCGGCAATATCTGGGTTTCCTACGGGTTCTTGGTCGGCAGCGGGTTCTTTTTGCAGGCCGCCACCAGCGCCTTCTGGACCATCCCAAGCAAAGTCACCACGCCTGAAGTGGCAGGCAGCGCACGCGGCGTGATCAACGGTCTGGGTAACCTCGGCGGCTTCTGCGGCCCTTATCTGGTGGGCGTGCTGGTGGGCCTGTATGGTCAAAGCACGGCGATTTACGCGCTGGTTGCCTCACTGCTGATTGCCGCGCTGGTCACCATGACGCTGCCGAAAGAGTGCGATATGGCGCTGGTTCCCGGCGCTCGTGCCAAAGCAATGGCGGATGACTATGCGCGAGCTAAAGCCTCGCGGAAAAGCCAGAGCGTGAATGCGCAGATTGCAGGATAAAAACAGGAGTTGGCTCCCTTCCCAAGAACGGGAGGGAGCCAGAAGAAGTGACTTAAGACTCTTTTGCCACGGCCGCTTTTAGCGGCCGACTTGCATATAAGTACAGCATCATGGCGATAGCCACGCAGAACGCCATGCTAATGGTCATCGGCCAAGCGCTGTGCGCAGGCACCATCGCCAGCAGCGCGGTGATCAACGCCCCAGTGCCGAAACGCAGGGTTCCCGCCAAAGACGCCGCCGTGCCCGCCATGTGTGGGAAATCATCCATAATGACCGCCATCGCGTTCGACGTCACCATGGCAATCACCCCGACATAGCCTGCCACGCCGATAACCAGCATCCAGAATGGCAGGTTGAAGATGCACACAATCACCATCCACAGCCCCATCACGAACTGCACAATCAGCCCGAAACGGAACATCCACTCAGCCCCTTTGCGGCGCACATAGCGGCCGTTAATCACCGTCAAGATAACCAACGCCACCACGTTCAGGGCAAAGTAGAAACCAAAGTTCTGCGGAGAAACGCCGTTCAACTCGATATAGACAAAAGGCCCGGCGCTGAGGAAGGAGAACATCCCAGCGAAGGAGAAGCCGCTCGCCAGCATGTAGCTCAGCACGCGCTTATGGCGGAACAGCGTGGCGAAGTTGCCAAGGCTGGTGCGCAGACGGAATTTCTGCCGACGCTCAACCGGTAGCGTCTCTTTAATAAAGACCCCCACCAGCGTGGCGGCGATCAGCGCGGCAATCGCCATCGCCCAGAAAATCGCATGCCAGCTAAACACCACCATCAACAGGCCGCCGAGCATCGGAGCCAGCAGCGGAGCGACGGTCATGACCAGCACCACAAAAGACATCATTCGGGAGAATTCGTCTTTGGTGAACATGTCGCGCATCAAGGCGTTGATCACCACGCTGGCTGCCGCCGCAGACAGGCCGTGCAGGAAACGCATGTGGACCAGCTGCTCAATCGACTGCGCCATGGCACAGGCCGCCGCCGCTAACGCGAAGACCAGCACGCCCCAGAAGATAACCGGCTTACGGCCAAGGCTGTCTGCCATCGGACCGTAGAAGAGCTGCCCAACGGCAAAGCCCAGCGTGTAAGCGCTGAGGGTCATTTGCACATTGCCCGCTGGCACGCCAAACTCTTTGGCAATCACCGGCATACTCGGCAAATACATGTCGATAGCCAACGGCATCAACATCGATAGCAGTCCCAAAATGAAGATCAAACCCACATGGGATACCCGTTTCTCTTCCACGTTCACCTGCTCCTTTTCACGACATAAAAATCATTAATCACTAGAGCCAAACCCTAAATCATTCGTGTTGCAACAAGGCGGCAACCGGGGTGAGCAAGGGCAGCCAACGCCGTTGCAGCACGAAGGATGACGGGTTTATCGGCCGGGAACGTCTACGCTGGCTATCTCTGCTTCTGTTAGCGGACGGTATTCGCCCGGCTCCAAATCCTCATCTAACACGATGTCGCCAATGCGTTCGCGGTGCAGTTCCACCACGCGGTTACCCACGGCGGCAAACATGCGTTTTACCTGATGGTAACGGCCTTCGCTGATGGTCAGACGCACCACGCAATCTTCCAACTGCTCCAGCACGGCTGGCTTGGTCAGCGACTCTTCATTGTGCAATTGCACACCGGCGGTGAACTGCGCGGCAGTGTCGTCGGCCAGCGGCTGTTCGAGGGTCACCAGATAGGTTTTCTCGCAATGATGTTTCGGAGAAGTGATGCGGTGCGACCACTGGCCGTCATCAGTCATTAAGACCAGACCTGTGGTATCGATATCCAGACGCCCTGCGGCATGCAGTTTGTAAGCTACCGGCTCTTCGAGGAAGTAGAGCACCGTCGGGTGATCGGGGTCATCGGTTGAGCACACATAGCCCTGCGGCTTGTTGAGCATGAAGTAGCGAGGACCGGTGATCTGCTCGAGCACGTTGCCGTCGAACTCGACGCGCTGCTCAGGATCCAGCTTCAGCGCGCCGGTTTTGACGATTTCGCCGTCCACGGTCACGCGTTTGTTACGAAGTTCACGCAGTGCGATTGCGCGGCTAACACCCAGTTGCTGGGCTAAAAATTTATCGAGACGCATTGAATCTGCCTAACCTTTCTTGGCGACCTCGCGGGCCGCTCTACTGATAAAATACAACACCCCGCCGCTACCAAAAGGCCGCTGACAGGGTTGAGAGTTATTCGGTACGTATCTTTGCAAAGCGTTAGTCATCGCAGAGCGTGACCAGAATTACGCGGGGGCAGCCGGGCTGCCGGTGTGAAGTGTCAGTATAGCCGTGCTTGTCGCATCATCATAGAATCTTATCAATGAGAAACCAAAAGACGGCACGCAGAGATAATCGCCATCAATGGCAAAAGTTGGCATACTCCATAACTGGCTTTATTTACAGTATTAACCTGTGTGGATTAACGTGACTGCTTTTACACTTCGCCCCTACCAACAAGATGCCGTTGACGCCACGCTGCGTCATTTTCGCCAACACGACGAACCGGCGGTGATTGTCTTACCCACCGGCGCGGGTAAAAGTCTGGTGATCGCCGAGCTGGCGAGGGTTGCGCGCGGTCGCGTGTTGGTGCTGGCGCACGTCAAAGAGCTGGTGGCGCAGAACCACGCGAAATATCTCTCCTACGGGCTGGAAGCCGACATTTTCGCCGCCGGGCTGAATATAAAACAGAGCAGCGGCAAAGTGGTGTTTGGCAGCGTGCAGTCGGTAGCGCCCAATCTGGCGGCCTTCGGCGGCGAGTTTTCCCTGCTGATCATCGACGAATGCCACCGAATTTCCGACGACGAAAACAGCCAGTATCAGCAAATTATTAATCATCTGCGCAGCAATAATCAGCGTCTGCGCCTGCTCGGCCTGACCGCCACGCCTTATCGACTGGGCAAAGGCTGGATTTACCAGTATCACCATCAAGGCATGGTGCGCGGCGACGCCGACAGCCTGTTCCGCGACTGCATTTATGAATTGCCGCTGCGTTACATGATTAAGAATGGCTTTCTGGTGCCGCCCGAGCGGCTGGACATGCCGGTAGTCAGCTATGATTTCAGCCGTTTGCAGGCCAACAGTAACGGCCTGTTTAGCGAGGCGGATCTCAATGACGAGCTGCGCCAGCAGAAACGCATCACGCCACATATCATCAGCCAAATCGTCGAGTTCGCCGCCGAGCGCAAGGGCGCGATGATTTTTGCCTCCACCGTCGAGCACGCCGGAGAGATCTACGGCCTGCTGCCCGCCGGGCAAGCCGCGTTGATCAGCGCCCAGACGCCCGCCGTGGAGCGCGATCGCCTGATTAACCAATTCAAGCAGCAGCAACTGCGTTTTCTGGTCAACGTTTCGGTGCTGACCACCGGCTTCGACGCGCCGCACGTCGACCTGATTGCCATTCTGCGCCCGACCGAATCCGTCAGTCTGTATCAGCAGATTGTCGGTCGCGGGCTGCGGCTTTCGCCGGGCAAAACCGACTGTCTGATTTTGGATTACGCCGGAAACCCGCACGACATCTTCACCCCTGAAGTCGGCAGCCATAAGCCGGGCAGCGACAACAAGCCGGTGCAGGTCTTCTGCCCCGCCTGCGGTTTCGCCAATATCTTCTGGGGGAAAACCACCGAAGACGGCACGGTTATCGAGCACTTTGGCCGCCGCTGTCAGGGCGTATTAGAAGATGACGAAGGCGAGCGCGAGCAGTGCGATTACCGTTTCCGCTTCAAAAGTTGCCCGCACTGCGGCGCAGAAAATGACATTGCGGCCCGCCGCTGTCATCAGTGCCAAGAGATCTTAGTCGACCCGGATGACATGCTGAAAGCTGCGCTGCGCCTGAAAGACGCGCTGGTGCTGCGCTGCGGCGGCATGAATCTGGAAAATGGCCGCGATGAGAAAGGCGAATGGCTGAAAATCACCTATTACGATGAAGACGGTGCCGACGTTTCCGAGCGTTTTCGCTTAAGCACTCCGGCCCAGCGCATGGCGTTTTTGCACAACTTCCTGCGGCCACATCAGCGCGCACCGGGCGTTGCTCTTGAGTGGCAAACCGCCGCCGACGTGGTGGCGCAACAGGTGCTGCTGCGCCATCCCGACTTTGTGGTCGCGCGGATGAAAGGCCAGTTCTGGCAGGTTCGCGAAAAAGTTTTCGATTATCAGGGGCGCTACCGGCGGGCCAATGAGCTGCGCGGATAATGTCCAGATAGGACTTTTAGTCCTAATGACAATCCGGTATAATGCCGCCCGCTTTCGCCTCGCGTGGAAGCTGTAATACTCAACTCGTCACTCGGTCGCAGGTGGCGGGGCAAACATTCTTATATAGAGAAACATACATGTTCACTATCAATGTAGAAGTACGTTCAGAAGCAGAGCAGGGCAAAGGTGCGAGCCGCCGCCTGCGTACAGAAAACAAATTCCCAGCTATCGTTTACGGTGGCTCAGCTGCTCCAGTTTCTATCAAACTGGACCATGATTCTGTTAAGAACATGGAAGTTAAAGCGGAGTTCTACTCTGAAGCTATTACTCTGGTTATCGACGGTAAAGAAACCAAAGTTAAAGTTCAGGCTGTACAGCGTCACCCGTTCAAGCCAAAACTGGCTCACATCGACTTCGTTCGCGTTTAATCGCTAACTAAGTTGTAACGCATCGGGACGCCGTGCGAGAACAAATAAAGAACGCCGCTCAATGCGGCGTTTTTTATTGGGGGGAATATGGGGTTTGGTGGGTTTTGCCTAGCCAGAGCCGCCTGCTGAAAGAGAAGATGAGCCTGCTCTGCTCCTCCCCCTGATAAGGGGGAGGCTGGGAGGGGGTATTGCACCAAATTCAGTGGCTTATGTGAGAATAATACCCCACCCCAACCCTCCCCTAACTAGGGGAGGGAGCAGGCCGAGCTTTTATTTACGTGCTAAACCAACCTACTTACTCGAAGATCGACGCTGCAGCTGGTCGCGCAGATTCGGCGGTGTGCCTTTGATCGTTAACGTGTCGGTAGCCGGGTCCCAGAAGATGCGCTCGCCCATCAGCATGGCGTCGAAATTGATGCTCACCCCGCCGCCGCTACCGGCAAACTTGGTTAACTGGCGCAGCGTGCCGCGATCGGCCGGGAACGTCTCTTCCAACTGATAACCCTGCTCTTGGGAAAACTCTTTGAATTTCTTGTCGTCCCAAGGTGGCAGCTCGTCGGACAGCGCGTCGAGGGAGATCTCCTCCCCGGCCTGAAGCTGCTCGTTGCAGTAGCTATAAACCTGCTGGCGCACGTTTTGGCGCTCGTTCTTATCCAACTGGGCTTCTGCACAGAAGTCATCCACCGCCTGCAACAGGCCACGGTTCTGCGCTTTGGTGTCTAAACCTTCTGCCGCTGCAAGGAAGTCCATAAAGAAGTCGGAAACTTTACGACCTACGCGGCCTTTCAGGAAGGTCAGGTAACGGGTGGATTCTGGATTGGTTTCCCACTCGGTCAAATCGATGCGCGCCACGATGTCGGCGTGATTGATGTCGAGATAGTGAATGCTGCTGACGTCCAGCTGCTCGTTAACACGCATACTGCTGCGGCTATTGAGCACGGCAATCAGTAAATACTCAACCGCCAGGAAGCGATAATGGCAGAACAGCACCACGCCGCCTTCGGCAAAAGGATACTTGGCCAACTCATCGCGCAGACGGCCGGTGGCAGCGCGGCTGAAACCGAGGAAATCCTCATCGCCTTTGCGGCAGCTACGCAAAGACTCTGCCAGTTCGCTATCTTGATTAAACAACCCATAAGCTTTGCTTTTCGCGCTGTACACGCGATGCAGTTCGGCCATCATCTCTTCAACCGCGGCATTCGGGGTTAACAGCGTATCGCGCAGCACAACGTCCAGCGTTTGCTCGTCACGCTTGTTCAACTGGTGTAGAGCAATCTGCTCGATATCCAGACTCATGGCTTCTCCTAAAATGAGTGTCTTTATATAAATGCTGTAGAAATATCTGAAAAGCGGGCGGCTTGGTGGAATGATTTTTTCGCCGAGGCGGGTATTCAAACACTTAATATAGAGGGCTTGCAACCGCAAAGCCTTGAAGTTGGAAACACAAATAAATACATCTCATCAATACCCCAACGTTCAACGCATTATAAAAATGCAGAAACTGATGCCACGATACGTTAAGATATTGCACTTTGTCAGGCTTTGAGCACATTAATCCATGCCACAATCATCTCGTTACAGTGACGAACACGTTGAACAGATCCTTTCGGAACTGGCTACCGTACTGGAAAAACACCGCGCGCCCACCGACCTCTCGTTGATGGTGTTGGGCAATATGGTGACCAACTTAATTAATACCAGCGTTGCGCCAACCCAGCGTAAAGCTATCGCAGGCTCTTTTGCTGGCGCGCTTCAAGCGTCAATAAGAGAAGATAAAGCCCATTAATCTACTATTTGCCCAAAACCTCTTATGGTGACAAATCGTCAGCGCTATCGCGAAAAAGTATCCCAGATGATCAGCTGGGGGCACTGGTTCGCCCTATTTAACATTCTGCTCGGTCTTGGACTCGGCAGCCGCTACCTCTTTGTCTCCGACTGGCCCTCTTCTCTTGAAGGACGCATTTATGCGTTGGTGAGTTGGCTTGGGCATTTCAGTTTTATTGGCTTTTCCGCCTACCTGCTGATCATCTTCCCACTGACCTTTGTGGTGATGTCGCAGCGGCTGATGCGTTTCTTGTCCGCTATTCTGGCCACCGCCGGTCTGACGCTATTACTGGTCGATACCGAAGTCTTTACCCGCTTCCACCTGCACATCAATCCGGTGGTGTGGGAGCTGGTGGTCAACCCCGGTCAAGGTGAATTAGCCCGTGACTGGCAGCTGATGTTTATTGCCGTGCCGGTGCTGTTCCTGATCGAAATGCTGTTTGGCACGTGGGCATGGCAGAAACTGCGCAGCCTGAACCGGCGCAATTTCGCCAAGCCAATTGTGGCGCTGTTCATCGTCAGCTTCTTTACATCACATCTGATGTATATCTGGGCCGACGCCAACTTCTATCGCCCAATCACCATGCAGCGCTCGAACCTGCCGCTCTCCTACCCAATGACTGCGCGTAAGTTCCTTGAGAAGCACGGCTTGCTGGATGCGCAGGCTTATCAGCAGCGTCTGATTGAGCAAGGTAACCCAGAGGCGCTGTCAGTTGAGTATCCACTCAATGACATCAGCTTCCGCGATACTGGGCCGAAATATAATTTATTGATGATTGTGGTGGACGGCATTCACGCCTCGACCACGGTCAAAGACATGCCAGCGCTGACCGATTTCGCGCGGCAAAATGTCAGCTTCAACCAGCATTACAGCTCGGGTAATCGCGTGGATAGCGGCCTGTTCGGCCTGTTCTACGGCATTTCGCCAACCTATATGGAAGGCATTATTGCCGCCCGTAAGCCGTCGGCGCTGATGTCCTCGCTGGCGAAACAGGACTATGAATTTGGCCTGTTCTCCTCCGACGGCTTTAATAGCCCGCTATACCGTCAGGCCCTGCTGACCGACTTCACCTTGCCGACCCCGGCGGCGCAGGGCGATACTCTGACTACCCAGCAGTGGCAGCAATGGCTAGCCGCGCGCGGAAGCCGCCCTTGGTTCTCTTATGTGAATCTGAACGGCGTCTCGACGGCGCTGCGTCAGGGCAGCGATGCCGCCGTGCCGACTGGCAATGTGTTTATGCAACGCTACCAGCAAGGTGCGAAAGAGGTTGATCAGCGCATCGGCGAGATCCTACAAGGCCTGCAAAAACGCGGCGAGCTGGATAAAACCGTGGTGGTGATCACCGCCTCCCACGGCATTGAATTTAACGAGAACGGCACTTGGGGTTCAGGCAACAACATGAACCGCGACCAGATGCGCGTACCTCTGGTGGTTCACTGGCCGGGCACCCCTGCGCAGTCGATTAATAAGCTGACAGATCATGAAGATGTAATGACCACGCTGATGCAGCGCCTGCTGCACGTCACCACGGCCCCGGCGGATTATTCGCAAGGCGAAGACCTGTTTGCTGCCAAACGCCGCCATGATTGGATCTCCACCAGTGACAACGGCACGCTGGTGATCACCACGCCAACCCAGACGCTTCAGCTGGAACGCAATGGTGATTTCACGGCTTACGATGAACACGGAAAACGCATCAAAGATCAGAAACCTGAACTCGGCTTACTGTTGCAGGTTCTGACCAATGAGAAGCGGTTTATTGCGGATTAGTTTTCAGACGACTCCACACTAAAAGGCGTTATCGTTGCAGTCAGTTTGGACACGGCCAGCGCGGAGAAACCGCAGCGTACTCAAGTACGTGAGGACTTCGAGCACTGCCCGGGTTCAAAATGGCAAATAAGATAGCCTTTTAAAGCTGCGCCAGCCATAGGCGCAGCTTCATTCCCCAATATGACGTCCAGCCCGTCGTGGTGCTCACCACCCTGCCCTTATCAATAATCACAAACGTCGGCGTGACGCCAATGTCCCACGAGGCGGAAATATCACCGCGCGGGTCGTTCACCACCGGCATGCTGATATTTTTGCCCTGCAAATAGCGCTCGATTTTGTCCTTATCCCCTGAACGCAGCGCCACGCTCAACACATTGCCGCCGTTGGCCGACAGCTTGCCGACGTCCGGAGTGGTGAATTTACAGACGCTGCACCAGCTGGCCCAGAAGTAAACCAGCAGCGGCTGCTGCTGGCTTTTCTCATTGAGCGTCAGGGTCTGGCCGTCGAGGGTTTGCAAGGTCTGGTTGCCGAAATCGACCGGAGCCTGCGGCGCGCGCAGGAAGTCCATGCCAAACAGCACTGCCATCAGCAATACCGCGCCAACCAAGATCTCTTTAGCCCAACGCTTAGCTTTTCCCATCTTTCACCTTCTTCAGCTGGGCATTCACCAGCTCTTCTAAGTCCTGATAAGAGATAGCGCCGGGGATGATCTGGTCGCCAATAATGGTCGCTGGGGTGCCCTGAATGCCCAGCACTTCGGCAATTTCCACGTTAGTTTTCAAGGTGGTGTAGCTTTCTGGCGTGACTTTTACCGGCGGCAGGCCAACTTTGGCGATGGCCGCGTCGATGCTCTCCTCGTCATGCGGGCCTTTTTTCGACATCAGGCGCTGGTGCAGTGCCATAAATTTGTCCGGCTGCTGCTCCCACACGGTCATGGCAGCACGGGCAGAACTGATGGAACTGGCACCACGGAATGGCAGCAGTTTGAGCACCACCGCGACGTCCGGATGCTCCTTCACCACTCTTTCCAGCAGAGGGTCGAACTGCTTGCAGTAAGGGCAGTTGTAGTCGGTGAAGGAGACCAGCACCAGCTTGGCGTCTTTGGCACCAAAGCGCGGCGTGGCCGGGTCACGGAACAGCATATCTTCAGGTGTCGGGTTTTGTGGCGCAGTCTGCGTCTGTGCCAGCGCCATAGGGGAAAGCGCCATCATTAAAATCAGCATTAAGGTTTTCATTATTTATCTCCACGGGCGTCTTGCAGCCCTTGTAAAACGGCGTCGCGAGTCAGCAATGGCGATAAAATTTCACCAGATGGCAGGCCCGGACCATAAATTTGGTTGAAAGGAACGGCAACGCTGCCGCGCTTTTGCAGGAAGTCATTAATCGGTTTGGAAGGACGGCTCCAGTCACCGCGCAGGGCCACCACGTTGTCGGCAGTCAGCGCTTTCTGCACGTCTTCACGCAGTAAGACGTTAAATTTGTTAGCTTTACAGGTAACACACCAGTCTGCCGTGACGTCCACGAACACCACTTTGTTGTCCGCCACTGCCTGAGCAATCGCCTGCTCGGTCAGGGGCTGCCACTTCACGGCGTCCTGCAATGGCTTAGCGCCGTTGGTATAGGAGAGCGCGGCCGCCAGCATCACCAGCCCCGCCACCAGCAGGCTGACGCACACCGCAATCGCGGTATTGCGCTTGCCGTAGCGGCGCAGCGAGCCGACCACCAGTGCCAGCAGGAACACCGCCGCGGCAATCAGCACGCTTTGCAGGCTGATGTGGTTGAGCATCAGGCTGAGCAGCCACAGCGACGCGGCGAGCATCAGCAGGCCAAGCGCCACGCGCAGGCGCAGCATCCAGCGCCCCGGACGCGGCAGGCGCAGCGCCAGTCCCGGCCAAGTTGCAATCATCAGCCACGGCAGGCTCATGCCGATGCCCAGCATCAGGAATAATCCCCACAGCACCGGCAGCGGTGCCGCCAGCGCGAAGGCCACGGCGGTGCCCAAGAAAGGTGCCGAGCACGGCGTGGCGAGCAGCGTCGCGAAAGCGCCTTCGGCGAAATTGCCTTTTAAGCCGCCGCGCTTTTGCGTCGCCAAACGGGTGGTCATCGCAGAAGGCAGGTTGATTTCGAACAGGCCCAGCAGGTTGGCGGTGAACAGCGCGGTGACAATCACCATAAAGCCGATAAACCACGGGTTCTGGAACTGAATTCCCCAGCCAAGGGTCTGGTTGCTGTAGCGCAGCACGGTCATCAGCAGCGCCAGCGCAAGGAAGGAGCTGATAATGCCCGCTGAAGAAGCCAAGAACTGCACGCGAACGCTTTTACGGTCGCGCTGCTCCACCTGCAAAATCGAACCCAGCTTCATGCCCAGCACCGGCAGCACGCACGGCATCAGGTTGAGAATAAAACCACCCGCCAGCGCCATCAGCGCCACTTGCCACAGGGCAATGCTGCTTTGGGTGGCTGGTGCCAGAGGCTCCATCTTGAGGTCGAGCTGCTGAGCGATGCCGCGATCCGCCAGCACCGCGCTAACCGGCTTGCCCGTCAAGTCACCGGCCTTGTCGCCCCACTCATCGGTCACCGGCACGGTTATCTGCGCCAGCGGGCCGTCAACTTTGACACTCGGCTTGCCAAACGAACTGCCTTCAAGGGAGTCAATAAACAGCTCCGGCTGCTGCCAGCCCTGAGCGCGCTCGGCTGAAATCACCAATGTGCCCTGACGGTAGCCCGCCGACACCTTATCGGCCAGCCCCTGCGCAATCGGGATTTGCCCCATGGCGCTGGCAAAACGGCTGGCGAAATCGCCTTGGTCGCCGCCTGCGTGCAGCTCCAGATTGAAGTCGTAATCGGTGAGAATACAGACGTTGCTACAAGTCGGCAGCGTCAGGGTTCCCGCCAGTTTTTCAGGCACTTTGCCTTTGATAACAATCGGCAACGTCACATTGTCGTGGTAGCCCTGCGTGGTTATCCCGGCGACGTCGAAACGCGCAGGAGTCGGCCAAAACCAGTCGGCTTGGGTTGCCGGGTCTTGCCAAGCGATAACCGGCGCAACGCCGCCCTCGCCCGGCGAACGCCAGTAAGTTTTCCAACCCTTTTCGAGGCTGACAGACAGCAATAGATGGGTTTCATCCCCCGCGCCGTCGGCAGGCTCGGCCTGAAAACGCACTTTGGCATGGTTGTTTTGCGGGCTTTCTAACCAGCCGGAATCCGCCGCATGAATGGCAGGTAGCCACAGCAGCAACAGGCTGGCAATCGCCGCCCTGAAGGCATAACGCATAAATTTTCTCCAAAAATAAAAGACAACATCCGAATCAATTCGCGGACGTGTTTTTATTCCCGGAAGACGCAAAGCCGCAGATGCACCCGTAATATCGGCACCGGAACGACTTCAGGCAGGCGAGTACGCAGAATGGCCACGTTGCCCGGCGAGAGGAATGCCAGCAGCAAGCAAAAGACCAAGAGTGCGAAATCTAGAATGACAGGAGGCACGGAAAGCAGCGATTTGCTGCTCAATTCGCAAGGCGCGGGAATTTCAGTCAGGTCAGAGGTCGACTTGGCAGACACCGCCTGAGAGGCGACGTCCTGACGCAGGGAAGCAGACAACGCGTTCAGCCCGGCGATGCGCTGCGTCATACAAGTCAGTATGACCAGACAAGCCAGGCAGAAGAAGATCAGTGCTGAACGCCGTTTTTTATCCATCAATCCCTCATGAAATTACGCCAGTATTCTAGCCCCCGGGCAAACATTCACAAGGATTATGTATCCGCCATTACAGGACTTTACGTTCAAGGTGCTGAAATGACACTTAATCCGCCGCCTAAAGCATTGGAATCAGCCAAACGATACTGTATATTTAGCCAGTTAATTACCTATAAAGGATTGAGACTAAATGTTAGTAGAGCTGGTGTATGACAAACGTAATGTTTCCGGCATTCCTGATGCCAATGACAAAATCCATGCCGAATTAACCAAGCGCGTCCATCGCCTGTTCCCGGATGCAGCTGTGAAGGTCAAACCGATGCAAGCCAACGGCTTGAATACCTCGGGTGCCAGCAAACAGGACCGTTCGCAGCTCAACCAGATGCTCGAAGAGATGTTTGAAGAAGCGGATGAATGGCTATCCGTTGAATGATTTAGAGGATTGTTTGCCGTTAAGGCAAATAAGGTGTGAAATCCGCCCGGCAATTCGTATTTACTTACAAAGGGCAATTGAATTAAACATAACCCAGCAGCGGCTTATTATAATATGTCTATGATACTAAAAATCATATCAATCAGAATGATGAGCACTGTTTTTTCCGCTGGGTTTTTTAACCATTTTTGGGTCTATAACCCCCTTCGCGACGGCAGGCTTGTCATTTTTGGCACTATCACGCCCATGACTTTGCGAAGTAAACATGCCTCCAAAAAAACCGACTAAGCCGGCTGCACAACCCCACTTTTACTCGAAGCGCTTTGCCCTTATTTGTGTTGGCATCTTGGGTTGTATGGCATTTTTGCTGGCCCGCGTAGGCTATTTGCAACTGCTCAACCGCCCGATGCTTGAGCGTCAGGCCGACCAGCGCTCTTTGCGCTCCACGGTGATCCCAGCCGATCGCGGCACCATTGCTGACCGCAGCGGCCATCCGCTGGCACTGAGCGTGGCTTCTAAAGACATTATTGCCGATCCTTTCCGCGTTCTTCAGCTGCACAGCGATCTCAATAGCCCGAAATGGCAGTATCTGGCGCAGGCGCTAAACATGCCGCTGTCCCAGTTGCAGCAGACCATTACCAGCGATCCGAACCGCCGCTTTGTCTACCTTGGGCGTAAAATCGAGCAAGGCATCGCCAATGACATTGCCCAGCTGCATCTGGGTGGTATCACCAGCCAGCACGATGACAGCCGTTATTACCCGATGAGCGACGCCGCCGCCAACCTGGTAGGGATTGTCGGCACGGATAATGAAGGTCTGACGGGCATCGAGAAAGGCTTCAATACCCTACTCGAAGGCAAGCCGGGTATGCGCGAGTACCGTCAGGACGGCCACGGCAACGTGATTGGTATTTTGAAAGAAGTGCCGCCGCAGCAGCCGCCAACGGTCAATCTGAGTATCGACAGCTTTATGCAGTACGTGATGTATTCCCGCCTGCGCGCGGGGGTGATGCTCAACCAAGCAGACTCGGGCGCTGCGGTGCTGGTGGATGTGAATACCGGGGAAATTCTCGGGATGGCCTCCTACCCTTCTTATAACCCGAACAACTACGCAGGCGTTCAGCCAAAAGACATGCGTAACGTGGCGATAAGCGACAGCTTCGAGCCGGGTTCGACGGTAAAACCTCTGGTAGTGATGGTGTCGCTGGCGCGCAAAATGATCCGCCCGGACTCGGTACTCGACACCCACCCGTACACCGTTAACGGCCACTTAATTAAAGACGTCGGCCACTGGCCTGCGCTGACCATTACCGGCGTGTTGCAGAAATCCAGTGACATCGCGGTATCGCACATGGCGCTGGCGATGCCCGCGCAGGTGCTGGTTGACCTCTACCACTCATTTGGCTTGGGTAAACCGACTGACTTGGGTATCGGCGGCGAGAGTAGCGGCTACTTCCCGCTGCACCGCGATCGTTGGGCTGACATCGAGCGAGCGACCTTCTCCTTCGGCTACGGCCTGCGCGTGACGCCGCTGCAAATCGCCCGCGAATACGCCACTATCGGCGCATTGGGGATTTACCGTCCGCTGTCGATAACCAAAGTGACGCCGCCGGTGATCGGCAAGCGCGTGATGGCCGCCGACGTGGTGCAGACCGTGATCCATATGATGGAAAGTGACGCCCTGCCCGGTGGTTCTGGCTTGAGCGCGGCGGTGCCGGGTTATCGTCTGGCCATCAAAACCGGTACAGCGGAGAAGCTGGGCACCAGCGGCAAGTATGATGGCGGCTACGTCAACTACACGGCGGGCGTGGCTCCGGCCAGTAACCCACGGGTTGCGCTGGTGGTGATGGTCAACAACCCGCAGGCGGGTAAACACTTTGGTGGTTCAGTGGCGGGGCCGATTTTCGGCCAAATCATGGGGCAAGTGCTGAATCATATGAACATTGCGCCTGACGCGCTGGTGCCTGAGACGCCGCCGGAAACTATCATTAACGGCGGTCAAAAAACCAACTTAGTGCGTCGTAACGCCAGCTCAGACTGATTTTTTACCCGCGTAGACTGGATTTCTGCGATTAATATGGGTAACTTCCCGCTTGTCTCGCCCGGTACGGGTAAGCTAAGAGGAAGAGTGAAAACTCTGAGAAGTAAAACGATGAAACGGCTTTTTATGGTTTTAGTGGTTTTTATCGCAGTGTGTGCCGCCGTCATTGCATTAAATATGCACGGCACCGGCCCTTGGTGATAGGCACCAGCCACTTTCCAGCGAGGGGTGATTTTGCCAACAGGTAAGCGATTTATCATATTGATTATTGCGATTTTGATTGGCATCGTGGTGCTAGACGATATCATCGCGCGGGTTATCCACTGGATTTTACTGCACTAATCAATGGCCCGTTGGGTCGGAGTGAAACCTCTCCGTCATCGGGTCATTTATTGCCTTACCCCTGAATTTATAAGGGTTTTCTTTGGCAACAACTCATCTCTGCTACTTTAGGCTCCTGCGCCAACACGGCGAAGTTGTGTATAATAGCTTATCGAACATTAAGAAAGACGGGTTATGGCTCAGGACATTCATCTCACAATCGTCTGCGCACTCAGCAAATGGATCGAAGGCCATCTTGGGCGCGTTATCCACCTTGAAGAGTTGGCTGAATACTCAGGCTATTCGCTGTGGCACATGCAAAAACTGTTCAAAGAATCTACCGGCATTTCACTCGGTAAGTATATCCGTGAGCGCCGTTTGGCAAGTGCGGTCTATCAGTTAAGCAGCAGTGACACGCCGATTTTCGATATCGCGATGGATTTTGGCTTCGGCTCACAGTCGCATTTCACTTACATGTTCCGTAAGCGTTTTAACATCACGCCTTATGAGTTCCGCCAAAATCCCGATATCAAGCTCGAAGTCGCCCCGCCGCTGCATATCATTCATCAAAAAACGGCCTAAATCTGGCGTTAGAATCCGAAGTCGCTCAATGAAGGATAGTCATCCGGGCGACGACCTAACGGCCAGTCGAATTTGCGTTCACTCTCTTTGATCGGCAGGTCGTTGATGCAGGCGTAGCGGGCAAACATCTGACCTTCCTCGTTAAACTCCCAGTTTTCATTGCCGAAGCTGCGATACCAGTTGCCGGAATCATCTCGCCATTCATAGGCAAAACGCACCGCGATACGCGCGCCGTCGAAGGCCCACAGCTCCTTGATCAGGCGATATTCCAGCTCTTTGGCCCACTTGCGCTCCAGAAATGCCACCACGGCATCTTGCCCTTCGGCGAACTCACTGCGGTTTCTCCAGCGAGTGTCTTCGGAGTAAACCTGACGCACGCGCTGCGGGTCGCGGCTGTTCCATGCATCTTCGGCTAAACGAACTTTTTCAATCGCGCTTTCACGGGTAAAGGGCGGCAATGGCGGTTTAATTGGCATAAGCACCTCGGGTTAGAAATTTAGGTAGACAACTCTGTCTACCCGATTAAACTAGCTCAAGTAGACAGAGTTGTCTACACTGACCATCGCCGAAAAATGAAATCAATCGCTGACTGGAAATCCTAATGCCTCTCTCTCCTTCTACCGACATCAGTACGCTGGCTGCCCGCGACCGCATCCTGCTGACGGCTCATCAGCTGTTTTACCGCGACGGCATTCGCGCCACGGGCATTGATCTGATTATCAAACAGGCCGGTGTTACCAAAGTGACCTTTTACCGCCACTTTCCCAGCAAGAATGCCTTGGTTTTGGCTTTTCTGGAGTATCGCCATCAACGCTGGATGAGCTGGTTCGCCAACAGCTTACAAAAGAACATGGCGCAGCCGAACGCCCGTCTCGCCGTGGCGCTGCCAAAAACGCTGGAAGAGTGGTTCAGTGATGAGGATTTTCGCGGCTGTGCTTTTATCAACAGCGCGCTGGAATTCGCCGAAGCCCTGCCCGAAGTCACCACCCACGCGGCGCAGCATAAGCAGCAAATGGCTGAGGAGATTGCGCGTTACCTGCCCAGTTCCGCACCCGATTTTATGGCGCAGGCCATTGCTCTGCTGGTGGATGGCGCGATTGTCAACGCGCAGATTGGTGGAGAGAATAAGCAGGAGACGGCCCTGCTCTGCTCGGCGCTGGAGCTATGGCTTGCTCCGCGAGCAGCCTAGGCGACGGGCACAAAAAACGCGGCACGAGCCGCGTCTTCTGTTACTGCATCATTCTGTGTCTGAGAATGCCTGTCTCTTGTGGCAATGGTCCACGCGAACAGGTTAGAACTGGTACACCAAACCAACCGCCGTGACGTTATCAGTATTGATACCGGCATTTTGGGTGAACTGGTTGTCATCAAGCAGGTTGATTTTGTAGTCGACGTAAGTGGACATATTTTTGTTGAAGTAATACGTCGCACCCAGATCCACGAATTTGACCAAGTCCTGATCGTCGTAGTTGTTACCTTGTTTATCGATACCCAAGTCAGAGCCGCGAGTCTGGTTATAGGCCACGAATGGGCGCAGACCAAAGTCGAACTGGTAGCTGGCGTAGGCTTCTACAGACTGAGCTTTGTTGGCATAACCGTAAGCTTCTGAATCCGTAGAACCGAAGCGTGACGCGTTATAGGACTGAGTAAACATTGCTGCCAGATAGACATTGTTGGCGTCATATTTCAGGCCGCCGCTGTAACCTTCAGCTTTCTTACCTTGCCCCATAATGCCCGGCGCAGAGTTCTGCTCGTCGGTACGATCCGAGTTGAAGAAGGCACCGGCCACGCTGACGCCCGCGCCGATATCATAGCTCAGAGACGCACCGTAGCCGTCGCCGTTCTGCGTTAAGACGTCACGCGTACCCGGCTCACCGCCACCGCTGTCGTTTTTGCCTTGATATTGCAGAGCAAAGTTCAAACCATCGACTAAACCGAAGAAGTTGTTGTTACGGTAAGTGGCTACGCCGTTAGTACGCTGGAACAGAAACTGGTCCGCGCCATAGGTGGAGCCATCGAATTCAGGCTGTAAGTCGGTCCACGCCGCGACGTCGTACAGCACGCCGTTGTTACGACCGTAGTCGAATGAACCGTAATCGCCGAATTTCAGACCTGCAAAACCGTAACGGGTAAATGAACGGTTATCTTCACTTTCCGCTTGGTTGGCTTGAACCTGATACTCCCACTGGCCGTAACCGGTCAGTTGGTCAGTGATCTGAGTTTCGCCTTTAAAACCAAGACGGATGTAGCTCTGATCGCCGTCAGAACCTTTATCGCTCGAGAAATAGTGTAAACCATCGACCAAACCATACAGGTCGAGTTTATTGCCATCTTTATTATAAACTTCTGCCGCACTTGCTGATCCTGCGACTAATAAAGCCGGGATCATAAGAGAAAGAATACGACGTTTCATTTTGAGCTATCCTCGTAGGGTGTCGAGCCTGCCACTGATTGATAAATGCAAGGTGAAGGTAAAACGTTTCGAATTATATGCTCGACATGGCAAATCCATTCTCTGGATATAAAGGGAATTAATCCAGAAAGAAAATGATACCAAATTAATGATAATGTTTCTGAACAATTATTAGATGTAAGAAAATATTAATAAAAGGGAACTTTTCGCTAGCTTTACACATGTTAAAATAAAGCACTAATCGCTAAAATACTGAAAAAACCTTACAAAACAATAAACTAAAATACATAACAGAGCACTAAGTGATAAAGCAAAAAAAGTGGGAATCTATATACTTTATCTCGCTATCATCATTATTGTTAATTATTACCCTCATTACCAGATTATCTGGAAACAACAACCGGTCATATGACCGGTTTTTTTTTGCCAAAAATGCGGTAGTTTCCCAGTGTGACATTCCCATGAAAATGTTATTTCTCAGCGGTAGTATAATAATGAGAATTCGCAAATAATTTACTTTTGACATATTAACTCCTTATTTCCTACATACTCCTTCCGTATTTCTTATCGTTATTTACTTAATATCCTCACATTTCCAACAGCATTTTCTTAATATCCGCTAGAAAAATAATCAGTAATAATGACCATAAAACAGTCAGTTAATTAACCTTGCGGGTTTGCTCTCCACAAAAATCTCATTATCTGTACAGTATTAGTCACGCGGCAGGCGGATCCGGTACTATAAGAGCAATCTCGCTGATGTGATGATTTGCAACCGATACACTGTCGCCTATCTAAGGCACGTCGCGCGTTAAATTGATGACATCGCCACCCTTATACGTCCCGGATTGAAGGAATCTCATGCCACAAGAGAATCAGCACGACAACCTCTCCAAAGCCAGAATGCTTCTGGCAACCCGCCGTTTTGTTAAACTCGACGAGTGGCTGTTGTCGCTGATGCGCGGTTGGCAGAACCAAACTGATACTCACAGCGATTACGGTCTGGTGCTGCATCCGGGTACGCTGATTGCCGGGGCTGAAAACCATACCGTTGATCCGCTGGATATCCTCAGTGACTGGGCGCAGCAGTGCCCGCAGAGTTACCACGCCCACGTGTTGCTGGGGATGTTTTGGCACGAACAGGCATGGGTTATCCGTAATGCCAACGGCGATCATGTCGAAGACAGCCAGTGGCTGGGCGCCCAGCTGTGCTGCGACTACGCGGTGCTGGCTTTCCTGCGCGCCATTGAGTTGCACCCTCGCCCGACTCACGCCTTCCGCCACCTGATGAACCTGAGCGGCGGCTTTGGCGAACCTTACTGGCTGCGCGACCTGTTCGCCGGCAAAGCCCCGCTGCCGCTGCATGAAAAATTCAATATTGCGGGCAGTCAGGTATGGCAAACCGGCGTGGGTTATCTGCACGCCATTGGCGTCGAGCCAGCCACTCACTGGCCGCAAAGCCTGCCCGCCGCGCTGCAACAAACCCGCAAAGCCGATGAAGAAGCACTGGATTATTGGCTGCGTATGGCGATGTCGGTGCGCCACAGCGATGTCGGCAGCATGGAGTCTTACCTGATTTTCCACTCTGCCGCCTGGGGCGGTGACGACAGTCAGCAAATGGCGATTATCGACGGCCCGCTGTGCGCCGAGTTTGATGAAGACGAGCGCAACCATTTCCGCGCCAACGCCCTGATTGACGCCCTCTCCGGCGAGATTGCCGATAAAGACTCCGAGCGCGCCCAGCATCTGCAAGCCCAGCTGCACCACCTGTTGGCTCAGTCGCTCCCCGACGCCACTCGCATTCGTTTATTAGATTTGTACGGCACCTGCGCTGCCTATTGGCAGGATGACGATCAGGCCGGGCTGGATATTTATGACCAGCTGTTTGCCGTCTCTCCGCAGGCCATGCCGGGCCATTTCGCCGCCATGTTTATCTCCAGAGCCGTACTGGCGAATGAGCAACAGCAGGGGCTGCCGACGCTGACCAGCCTGCTGATCCGCGCCATTAACCAGCCGGAAAATCCGGTGCTGGTGGCCTATGCCGCCACCGCGGTGCAGTACGGCCTGTATGGTTTGCCGCAGCAACCGGAGTTGAGTGATGACTTGCTTGACCACGCAGTCCGCCTGATTCAGCTCTCTGGCACTGACAGCGCGGCCAAAGATTTAATCACCATCGCCCACGACATGGCGATCAACGATGATTTCGACGCCGCCCACTTCCTGATGACCGAAATGGCGCGGCGCGGCAATGCGCTGCACACCTACGAACTCTATTTCTTCTATCGCAATGGCTGGCATCAGGAGGTTCCTGAAGTTTTCCACAGCGACAGTAATGCGTTGGAGTGCGTGCTCAGCGCCGCCCGCTCGGGGCTGGTTCCGGCCATGTTTGCCTGCGCCAACGCCCTGCGCGAAGGCATTGGCGGCGAAGTGGATTACCAGCAAGCGATGCAGTGGTATCAGCGCGCCATGGACGCCGGACACGCTTCGTCTGCCTACTGGCGCGCCAGCTGCGCGTTGGATCTCGGCCCGGAGCAGGACAAGCGTCTGGCAGCCGAGCAGTGGTTGCCGGAGATCTTGATGAATCCGTCCCACCCCGAGCGCAGCGAAGCGGCCTACACCCTCGGCATGGCGTGGCTGACCGGCAGCGGCGTGAAGAAAAACCGCCACATCGCCGGCCAGTTTATGGAGTTTGTGTTGGAGTTAGATCCAAGCTCCGACGCCGCGCGTCAGGTTTTGGAGGAGTTAAACGGTTCGCTGCGCGGTCGCATGAATCTGTGGCAGGACAAACGTAAATCCGAAGAGGTTGATGTGATAGCGAAGTATCGTGTTCGGGCGGAGAGTGAGTAAATTTTCCTGCTCCCTCCTCTAGTTAGGGGAGGGTTGGGGTGGGGTATTTCTCACACAAGTCACTGTTTTTACTGCAATACCCCTCCCAACCTCCCCCTTGTCAGGGGGAGGAGCAGAACCCATTCAAATCAACAAAACTCACCTTTCCCGCAGTGACTCTTTCACTTTATTCAGCGGTTTAATCAGATAATCCAGCACAGTTTTCTGCCCGGTTTTGATCTCTACGCTGGCCACCATCCCCGGCACGATGGGGAACTGGCGACCGGCTTTATTGGTTAACACGGCTTTGTCGGTGCGGACATACACGCGGTAGTAGAACTGGTCGCGCTTGACCTCATCCTGCAAGGTGTCTGGCGACACGCTCTCAACCTGCCCTTTCAAATCACCATAGATAGAAGAGTCGTAGGCGCTGATTTTCACCGTGGCTTCAAGGCCCGGACGGATATAAGCGATGTCGCGCGGGTTGATGCGAGTTTCAATCAGCAGTTGGTCTTCAATCGGGACGATCTCCATCAGCTTGCCGCCCGGTTGCAGGACGCCGCCGACGGTGCTGACCTGAATATCTTTGACGATGCCGTGAACCGGCGAGAACAGCTCGGAGCGAGTCACCTGATCCTCTTTACCCGCCATCACTTGCATTTCGGCGTCGAGGTCGGCGTTGTTCTTCACCTGCTCTTCGCGCGCGCGCACTGCGTATTGGTTGATAGCATCATCGATTTTGCCGCGCAGCTCGCTGGATTGGCGCTGAAGGCGAATCACCTCCACCTGCCCCGCCGCGCCTTTCGCCACCAGCGGCTGGGTCATGCTTATCTCCTGATTGACCAGCTTTAGCGACTGTTGCAGGTTGCTGACGGTTTCATCGCGATTCTGCTTGCGAGACAAGTAGAGCTGGCGCTCGCGGGCGACCAGCTCCGGCGATTTCATGGTTTCTGGGCTGAATTTCAGCGGCGCGCCGGTCAACTCGGCGCTTAAACGCTCTGAAGAGGCGCGCAGCGTGCGCACTCTGGAAGCCGCCTCGCCATAATTCGACTGCGAACGCGTCGGGTCGAGCTGGGCCAGCAACTGACCGCGATTGACGATGGAGCCTTCCTGCACCAGCAGTTTCAAAATCACCCCGCCGTCGAGGGAGTCAATCTGCTGCGCCTTGCTGGATGGCGTGACCTTGCCGGTGCCGACCGTCACCTCGTCGAGGGTGGCGAAGTAGGCCCAGACAAAAAACAGCACCAGCCCAACCAAGGAAACCCAGACAATTCCCGACACCTTTTTCTGTTGCGCGTCCAGATCATCATGCAGTGTTAAATGTGCCATATTCAGTCCTTATGCGCTCAGGCTGCGCCCTGTTGGTTACCGGAAGCAGCCGCGACGGCCGAAGTGGCGGCGGTATTGGCGACCGCGTTACCCAGAATTTGATCGCGCGGACCATCGGCGATAACCCGGCCGTTGTCCATCACCACGATGCGATCCACCAGCTTAAGCAATGCCGGGCGATGGGTGACCACCACCAGCGTGCGGCCGGTCAGCCACGTGTGCATTTGGCGAATGACATACTCTTCCAGCTGTTCATCCATTGAGGCCGTAGGTTCATCCAACAGCACCACCTGCGGGTCGCGCAGGATCATGCGGCTCAGCAGCACCATCTGGCGCTGGCCGCCGGACAAGCCGCGCCCGCCTTCATTAATGATCTTATCCAGACTCGAGGCATCGGCCTGCACCATCGAGAGCGCGCCGCTGATCCTCAGGGCTTGCAGCATCTCCTGATCGGTGGCGTGCGGGTAACCCAGCATCAGGTTTTGGCGCAGGGTGCCGAAGAACAACCGCGAATCCTGCGACAGATAGCCAAGCTGGCGGCGCACGTCGGCAGGCTCAATGCGTTTCATGTCCACGCCGTCGATAATCACCTTGCCCTGCGACGCCTCGGCCTGCCCAGAAAGCAGCTTCAGCAGAGTCGATTTACCGGCCCCGACTTTGCCCAAAATCGCCACCCGCTCGCCCGGTTTGATCTCCAACTGACCAATGCCCAGCACGTTCGGCGAATTCTCTTTGTCATAGGTATATTGCAGATTACGCAGCTGATAGTGGCCGCTCAGGGTCGGGCAGTGCGACAGCTCGGCGTCTTCCGGGCGGTCGATAGGCTTTTTCAGCAAATCATCCAGCCCTTTCATGGCGCTTTTGGCGTGCTGCCAGCGGGAGAACACCATGGTCAGCTGCATCAGCGGCGCGATGGTGCGGGACGACAGCATACTGCTCGCCACCAGCGTACCCGTGGTGATATCGCCGCTGAGCACCAGATAAACCCCCGCCACCAGCATACCCGCGTAGGTCAATTGCTGGACGGTCGAAGCCCAACCGGTCAGCCGCGCGCCCCACAGACGCTGCTTCATGCCGACCGACGCGCTGACTTCATGAGTCTGCTCCCACTGGCGCTGGAAGTAGGCTTCGGCCTGCAAAGCTTTGATATCCTCAATGCCTTCAATGGTTTCCACCAGCACCGCGTTGCGCAGCGCCCCTTCGCGCATCCCCTCTTTCGCCAGTTTAGCCATCGGCCACTGGATCAGAATACCGGGAATGACAATCAGCGGAATAGCCAGCAGCGGGATGATCACCAGCGGCCCGCCAATAAAGAACATGATGCCGAGGAACAGCAGCACGAAAGGCATATCGGCGGCAGCGCTGACGGTGGTGGAGGTCAGCAGTTCGCGCACCTGATCGATTTCACGCAGCTGCGAAATAAAGGAGCCGGTGGACTTCGGCCGGTCATCGTTTTTGATATTCATGGCGCGAACAAAGAACAGCGACGAGACCTTGAGGTCGATGCGTTTGCCCATCAGGTCTGATACCAGCGTGCGCATCAGGCGAATGATGTATTCCACACCGGCGGCCAGCACCACGCCGAAGAACAGCACCCACAGGGTGGGCAGCGACTGGGCGGGGATCACCCGGTCGTAAATCTGCATTGAGAACAGGATACCGGCCAGTGCCAAGACGTTGCCGATGATTGACGCCAGCGAAATCTCAGCGATTTTACGCCCTTGACCACGGAAGTTGTCCCAGAACCAGTGCTTCTTATAGGGCTGCACAAACTCGTCGATACGCTGGTCGCGACCGCGCGCAGCGACGCCGACTAAAAATACCGGGCCAGAGCCTTGCTGAAGTAAGGTGGAGAGTTCGGTGGAGCGCAGCAGGTCGCCGCCGTCGGTCAGCCAATAGTCGGCCTGCCCGTCGTCGTGCAGCCGCTCAATCACCGCGATGCCGCCCTGCTCCAACTGGATAATGGCGGGCAGCACTTCTGGCCGCCAACGGACTTTGGTCCAGCTGACCATGCCAACCTGTAGGCCAATCAAGCCGCTGAGGCGGTCGAGCTGGCGGCCCAACGACTGATGTTCAAACCAGCGCATTTGCTGGCGCAGATAGAGCGGGTCAGACGGTTTACCAAAGGTTTCGGCCACGCGCACCATGGCGCTGATCCAGACATCAATCGACGGCGGTGGAGCCTTGGCCGTGGCGTTAGAGCGGGTTTCTTCACTGTTCGTTTCGGTACTCATATCGCCTCTTTACGCATTCTGTGCGGACAATCGTTTTATAAGGAGTGGTCAGAGAGAGGGAATGGTGTCACCGGTCTCTTTTTGTCGGTCGATGCCCAACATATCCACCAGATTGTCTACGGCTGCGGCATAGCGCACTGTGGCATCCCAGCCGTCGTACAGCGCGCCGATGCGCATGGTGTCAGCCTGAAAAACGTCCTGCTCGACGCTGAGTAAATCATTCAGGCTGCGTTTGCTTAGTTTGTACTCGTCCTGATAGACGCTGCGGGTGTGGGTGGCGCTGGAGTATTGGTCCTCGCCCGCCACTTGCCGCTGTTGGCCGCCAATCATGTCGGCATAGGCCGTGGAGGCTTTCTGGTTGATGTCCAGCTTGGCTTTTTCCACGTCGGCCTGCGCTGCCTGACGTTCACCCTCTGCGGCACGGGTTTTAGCGCTGACCGCGCCGCCCTGATACACCGGCGCATCCACCGCCAGCTGGAGCTGGTCGTCCCAGTAAGAGCCGCCGCTGCCTGCGGCATTCTGGTAGCGGGTGCGTCCCGCCTGCACTTTGATGGTCGGCCAATGCTGCGATTCCGCCTGATTCACCCGCTCAATCGCCGCCTGCTGCTTGGCCTGAGCGGCGCGAACCAGCGCGCTGTTTTCATAGGGGATTTTGTTCAGTGTGACTTTTTGGTTGAGTAAGCTTTGCGGTAAGTCCGGCAAATTGTCGGAGACCACGCCGGTCAGTACGGTGAGCTGGGCCTGTGCCGAACGCTGCTGGGCACGGTATTGTTCGACGGTGGCGCGCATCCCGGCGATGCGGGTTTCGGCCTGTAACACGTCAGATTGCGAGCTTAACCCCGCGTCGGCGCGCAGTTTGGCGGTGTCCGCCACGCGTTGCAGTGATTCAATGTTATCGCGAGCCGCCACGCTCAGCGCCTGATAGCGCTTCACTTGCAGATAGGCTTGCAGCGTACTCAGCGCCACGTCGGTCATGGTGCCGTAAAGGGCGTAGCGGTAGGAGTCGGAGAGGCGTTCTTGCTCGTCGATACTGCCGCCGGTGCGCCCAAAGTCATACAGCAGCTGGCTGAGCTGAATGCCGCCAGACGCGTTGTTATCCAGCGTGCCGGAGGAGTCGGTTTGGCGCGACTTACCTGCGGTCCCCTGCAAAGAAATTTGTGGATACCAGGCACTTTTCGCCACATCAAGGTTCCCCGCGCCCACGCGAATTTGCGCAGCCGCTTCGGCTATCTGTGGGTTGCGAGCAAAGGCGCGCAGTATGGCATCTCGTAAAGTCAGGCTAGATCTCATCTCCTCGGTAGGTGCTGCTTGCCAATCAAACTCTGGCTGTTTCTCAGCCGCGAATACTTTCCCACTGTTTGCACCAGCAACAACTATCCATATCGTCCCCAGTACCACGGCAAATTGCCGCGATGATTGTTTCTTTTTCATGAGCGACACCACTTTTCACGCCGGATTATTATTATTTTTCAGCCTCTTCTGGCCTTACCAATTCATTTACTGCCTAACGCTCATTGTAAAAAAATGCCCCCGGCGCATACGCGCTCGGGGGCTTTACTCTTAGCTTTGCTGTTGTACGTGCAGACCGTGCTGAACCAAGACGTCTCCCAACGTGTTGGTGCTCGCCAGCGACGCGTTGTGGTAGACGTCAAACGTCAGGCCATCCACGGTGCGCTGTCCGGTTTCAGTCCAAGCACCATCGCTTCCTGCGACCAGATTCACCAGACTTCCCTCGCCGCCTTTGATGATCACTTCATCATTCGGTGCGTCTTTAACCGTCAGCGACTCATGCAGGTTCAGCGTGATGCTGTTGGTGCCAGAGTTACCGAGGTCGAAGATGTCGATATGCTCGACTTTGAAGCCCAACACGGTGAGATCCAGATGCTGGTTGGTGCCGCCAAGTTGCAGGGTATCCACGCCAGCGCCGCCGTCGATATGACCGAAGTCCAGCGTATCCAGCACGATGATGTCGTTGCCGTCAGTACCCACCACATCCTGCTGGGTATGAGCCACGTCAATCGTCACCCCGCCGATGGAGAACGCAGTTTCGTCATGAGCCACGGTGCTGGTGTCAGTTGACGCCGCCTGCGCACCGGCATCTGCCGTGACCAGTGGGTCGGTCAGGGTGCTGGTGGCGTGATGCACGGTGTCAGTGGTTGAGCTATCGCTGCTGGTGGTATGCAGCGCCGCCACCGCGTGGGTGTCGTCCGTGGTCTGCACATCCAGCGATTGCGCTTGCAGCGAGATAAGTGGGCTACCCGCCGCCAGCCCCACGTGGAGGTTGACGCCGTTACCCGCCAGATCTGTCGCCTGAAGCCCAACCACGTTTCCGGTCAGCGCACCCAGCAGAGTGAAGAGGTTATAAGCCGCAAACACTTCACTGCTGAACTTCGCCTGCCATGAACCGTCCGCCTGCACGACTGCGCCAATAGTGGTACCCAGCAAGGTGACGCTGATAATGCCGCCCTGCCCGATGTTGGCGCTGCTGCCTTTCAGCGTCAGGCCCGCACCAAGGATGCCACCAATCAAGCCCCCCAGAGAGCCAAGGCCGTCGAGGGAAACCAGCGGCAAGGCGTGAGTTTTCACCACCAGCGGGCTGGTTTGGGTGGTGATGTTACCCACCGCATCGGTGATAGTGACTTTAACCGTGGTTGCGCCATCGGCGAGTGCCTTCAGCTCAGCGGCGGTATAGGTGACATTCCACGTGCCGTTGGTGATGGTGCCGGTATGGACCACCCCACCGACGTTGACCGACACCGAGCCGCTCTGCACGTTAGTTGAGCCGCTCAGCGTGGTGTTGCTGCTGGCTTCAGCAAGGTTCAGGAAGCCGTCACCACCAAACAGCGCGTTCAAGTTCAACGTTGGCAGAGTATGAATACCCACGGTGACATTGGCGTTGGCGCCAACGGTGTGGTTCGCGGCGTTGGTGACAGACACGCCCACCCCGACCGTACCATCGAGCAGGGTTGAAAGCAGGCTTGGCAGCACGTTGACGGAGAAGGTGCCGTCCGCTTTCACCACCGCCGACAGGCTGGCCCCGCCGATGGTCACCGTCACGGTAGAACCTTCAGCGTTGGTGGTTTTGCCACTGATAGTCTGGGTAACCAGCGCCTGCACCGCATTTAGCAAGCCATTGTTGAACAATGGATCCAGCGTGATGGTTGGCAAGGCGTTGGCAATAACGTTCACCGCGTTGGTGATGGTACCGACGTTACCTACCGCATCGGTGAAGGTCGCTGTGACGTTCTGCAAGCCGTCAGTGAGAATGCCTTTCAGATCCAACGGTGGAACCGTCACGCTGAATGCCCCGCCCACGCCGACGGTCGCCAGATAGGTTTTCCCATTGAGGGAAATCTGTACCTGAGAACCGACCGAGACGTTGGTCGCCACGCCGCTGATGGTTTGGCCGGTCAGCAGGTCAACCACGCTCAGCACGCCGTCACCAAAGATTGGGTTAAGAACAATCGATGGCAGGTTGTGAATACCGACGTTCAGACCCGCGTTGACGCCGCTGGTGTTACCCACGGCATCCGTGACTGTTACGCCAACGCTGAGGTTGCCATCCAGCAGTTGGCTCAGTTGCAGTGGCGTCACCTGCACGTTGAAGTGCCCGGTACCATCGACAGTGCCGTTGAGAACCAAAGGCCCCAAGGTGATTTTGACCGACGAGCCCGCCGTAGCGTTCAGCACGGTGCCGCTGATGGTTTGGGTCAGCAGCGCTTCGGCCGCGTTGAGCACCCCGTTGCCACCAAACAGTGGGTCCAGCACCACTTTCGGCAGGCTATTGATGATGACGTTGGCATTAACGTTGGCCGAACCGACGTTACCCGCATCGCTGACGACCGACACGCCGATAGCCAAGGTGCCGTCAGCCAGAGCTTTCAGGTCGCCCGGTTGCAGCGTAACGGCAAATTTGCCGCCCGCATCGGTCACGCCGAGGAAGGTTTTGCCTCCCAGCGTCACTTTCACCGTGGTACCCGCCGTTACGCCGGTAACTACGCCGCCAATGACCTGTGACGTCAGTGCATCCACCGCGCCCAGCACGCCATTGTGCAGAACGTCCGTCAGGTTGATGGTCGGCAAGGTGACGTTAATCGCCGCCTGCGCGCCCACGCTGGTGGTGTTACCGTTGGAATCGGTCAGCGAGACGTTGACGCCGAGATTGCCGGTAGTCAGGCCGCTCAACAGGTTAGATGGCACAGTGACACTGAAGTGCCCGGTGGCATCAACCTGCGCGGTCAGCGGCGCACCCGCGCCGACTTGCACCGATAGAGTGGTGCCCGCCGCGACGTTTTTCACCACGCCGGTAATGGTCTGGTTCAGCAGGATATCCGCCGCGTTCAGCAAGCCATCGCCAAACAGCGGATCCAGCACGATTTGCGGCAGATTGTGCAGTGCCACGGTCAGCGGATTCAGCGCCTGAGTCAGCACGTTGCCCGCCGCGTCGGTGGCGGTGAGAATTACCGGCACCACGCCGTCGGCCAGACTTGCCAGAGCACCCGCTGGGATAGGAATGCTGAAGGCGTTATTCACCACGGTTCCGGTAAAGGTCAGCGCACCGACCGCAATCTTAACAATGGTGCCGTCGGCCGCGGTCAAAGCTCCGCTGACAGTCTGCTCAGCGCCAGAAACCACGGTATTGAGAATGTGATCCACATTGCCCAGACCGGAGGTCAGATCGCCCAGTACTGGCAGGATTTTCGCCACGTTGAGGTCAATAACCTGCACTTTGGTGTTACCCGCGGCATCGGTCAGTACGACGTTCAACGCCAGTGGACCATTTGGCAGGTTAGCCAACAGCGTTGGAGGAATACTCAGGTTAAATTGACCATTCACACCCACATCGGCGGTGATAGTTTGCCCGCCGATTTCCACCGACACCTTGGCACCGACGCCCGCACTGGTGGCGACGCCGCCAATGGTTTGAGTCAGCAACAGGGAAGCCGCGTTGAGCACGCCACCTACCAGTCCGCTGGTGATATCAAGATCCAGCAAGCTGTTGAACAGCACGTTGATACCCACATCGACGCTGGTGGTGTTTCCTGCCTTATCGGTGACCGACGCGGTGAGGACGTTTGGCCCATCCAGCAGGCCAGACAGGCCCGTTGGCAGGATTTGAGCACTCCAGGCTCCTCCCGGTTGAATCACTGCGGAACCCACGGTGACGCCAGCAATCTTGATGGTGACGGTCTGCCCCGCTTCGGCGCTGGAGGTACCGGTCAACAACTGAGTGACCAGCCCTTCCGCCAGATTCAGCACGTTGTCGCCCGCCAGCACGCCCACGCTCAGCAGAGGTGCTGCGGTGTTGGTGGTGAAGGTGTGTGGCGTGGTGGTGGTGTTACCCGCCACGTCACTCAGGCTAGCGCTGATGGTGTTAGTGCCCGGTGGCAACCCTTGCAGGTCTGCTGCCGGAACCGTGGTGCTCCATGCGCCACCCGCACCGACCAGCGCGGTGTAGGTTTTGCCATTCAGAGTCACCGTCACCGTACGGCCAATTTCCGAGGTTGAGGCAGTGCCGCTAATGGTCTGGTTAGTAGCTGCTTCTGTCCCATTAAGCACGTCATCACCGGCGAAGGCGCTAACGGTCAAGGTTGGTGGAGTACGGTCGACTACAACGGTTTGTGTCACTGTCGCCGTCGTGCCATTAAGGCCAGTCATAGATACTGTGACGGTATAGTTACCATCTGTTGGGAAGGTGACTAATTGCGACAGCCCGACAATAGTCCAGGTACCACTCGCGCTTGGCAGTGCTGGGAAGGTGCCCACGACTGGTACACCGTTAACGAACACAGTAATTAACTGCGGAGTCAGTACAGTTTGGTTATTCAGATACTGACCGGTAAAGGTCATGATCAAGCCGCCATCATCCGTTGAGTTGATGATGTTATCGACACTGATTGGGTTAAGTGTCAGGAACGCCGCAGGAGGCGTCACGCTGACTGTAATATCATGAATATCTGGCGTTGCAGCATTGCCCGCAAGGTCAGACACGCTCGCCGTGATGTTGGTTGCACCATTACTTAGCGTCTGCAACTTATCAGGCGATAGCGTTAGGCTCCAGCTACCGTCAGCCTGAACAATGGCGCTCAATCCGGTGATTGAACCCACAGTAACACTAACAGTTCGCCCTGCCTCGACGTGAGTCGTGGTACCGCTAATAGTTTGCGTTGTGCGGCTTTCAGCGAAGTCCAGAATGTTATCACCCGCAAAGGCGCCCACGGTCACGGTTGGCGCAGCAGCAGCGTCTGTCGCAATACCCACGTGGGAAATCGCCGTGCTGGTGTTACCCGACGCATCTGTCGCGGTGACGGTAATGGTCTGGCTGCCCTGTGGCAGAGTCGCTATCTGCGCCGCAGTTAAGTTCAGCACCCAAGTTCCGCCCGACACGGCGGCGATGAAGTCTTTGCCACCGATATTGACATTGACGCTAGTGCCATCCGTGGTGCCGTTTATCAGCGTCCCCGCTGCCGCTTCGGCCAAGTTAATGTAGCCATCGGTGGAGACGTTGGTCACTGCAACCACTGGCGGTGTGAAGTCAGTGGTGAAATCTACACCGACAGTTTTGGTGTTGCCGCTGGCGTCGGTCGCGGTGATGTTGATGGTGTGATCGCCGCCGGTCAGGCCACTTAACGCGCCCGCAGGCAGGTTCAATGTCCAAGTACCGTCAGGCAAGACAGTGGCGTTATAGCTAGCTCCATTAACATCAATCACCACTTTAACCGCTTGGCCTGCGCCAGTAATGTCGGTGGTGCCCGCAATGGTGAGAGGCCCCGCCGCTTCGGCGATATTCAGCACATTATCCGCACCAAACGGCTGGTTGGTGATGCTTGGGTTAGGGATGTTCAGATCAACCGTAAACACTTCTGGCGAGCTGACATTGCTGTTTCCGTACTGGTCGGTGCTGGTCACGGTGATGGAGTGCGTAGCCAACCCGGCGATATCCGCCAGTTGGGTAACTGTCAGATCCAGCGTCCATTTGCCGTCTGCGCCCACGGTAGCGGTCAGCGGTGCAGCTATACCCGCGAAAGTAACCGTCACGATTTGGCCCGGCCCTGTAATACCGGTAGAGCCGCTGATAGTCTGACCTGTGGCCGCTTCTGCCGCATTGAGCACGCCGTCACCAAACACCAAATCAATGGTTGGGACTGGAGGCTGTGTCAGCTGAACCTTAATGTCCTCGGTTTGGGCGCTGGAGTTGCCCGCAACGTCGGTCACCGTTACGGTGGCCGTCCAAGTGCCATTCGGCAAGCCTTGCAGGGTCGCGGCATCCAACGGCAGAACCCAAGTGCCGGTCGCGGAATTCACGTCGGCGGTATAGTCCTTACCGTTAAGGTTCACCGTCACTTTCTGGCCATCAGAAGTGATCCCGGTGGTGCCACTGATGGAGCCACCCAGCGCGGCTTTATCAATGTTAATCGTGCCGCCAAAGCTGTCAGTGATAGTCGCAGCCGGCAAGGTATTTATGTAGGAAACAAATGGCACATCACTCGAGGTGCTGTTGCCCGCTGCATCGGTCACTGCCACGGTCAGGGTGTTTTGGCCGTCGGTCAGGCCCACCAGCGTGGCTGTTGGGATAGTCGCCGTCCAAGTACCATCCGGACCCACTACCGCCGTCACCGGTTTACCATCCAGCGTCAATACCACACTGTCGCCCGGTGCAACTTTACCGGTCACAATTTGGTCGACGCCTGACTCCAGCTTGTTCAACGCGCCATCGCCAAACAGCGGGTCGACAACGGCAGCCACAGGAGGTGTCAGATCGACCGTCACGCTGTGCGAAGCCGAGGCCGGGTTGCCCGCCGCATCGGTGTAGCTGACGGTGACGGTGCCTACGCCTTCAGCGATATTTTGTGGCGTGATAAGGCCCGGTGCCACGGTGGCGGTCCATACGTTATCCGTTACCGTGCCGGTCACTTGCACACCCGCGACATTCACCTGCACCTGAGTGCCGTTTGGCAGATTGGTGCTGGTACCGGAGATAGTGAAGCCATCGGCAGCCGTGGTGATATTGACGAAGTCGAGCGGATCCAGCGTCAGGACTGGCAAGTTGTTGATTGCCAACTCGATTGCCGGGTTAACCGTGACGTCCGCGACATTGCCTTGGGCATCGGTCACGGTGGCGGTGATAACCAGTGGACCATCAGTGGTGATGGCTTTCAGGTCAGCCGCTGGAATAGTCAGCGTCCAGTTGCCGCCTTCTGGCACCAATACTGGGTAAGGCTTGCCGTCGACAGTCACGGTGACCGTTGTGCCTTCAGGTGCCGTACCGCTGATTGGCAGGCCGAGCGCCGCTTCCACCGCGTTCACGATGCCATCAGCACCCGCATCCACCACGATAGTCAGCAGCGGAGGCGTGGTATCTACCGTCACCTGATGAGTACCGGTCGCCACGTTTTCAGCGACATCATTACCGGTCGCGGTAATGGTGTATTCCTGATTTTGCAACGCCTGCACGTCGGCGACAGGAACGGTGGTGCTCCATTTGCCGTCATCGCCAACGACCGCGGTATAAGGCTTACCGTTCAAGGTGATGTTAATGGTTTCGCCCGCCACCAAGTGGTTGGACGTACCGCTGATCACCAGAGGTTGGTTGTGCTCGGTGCTGTTAATGACGTCGTCACCAGCGACTTTATCAATGGTAATGGTTGGCAAGTTAGCTTCGCTCGCCAGTACATTGACCTCGTGGGTCGCCGATGCCGGGTTGCCTGCCAGACTGGTGGCGTTAGCGGTAATAGTCGCCTGACCATCACCCAGCCCGGCCAGATCGGCAGCCGGAACCGTGGTGCTCCATTTGCCTTCGCCATCCACCACGGCGGTGTAAGTCTTACCGTTGAAGGTCAGAGTGACTTCACGGCCCTCTTCAAGCTTGGTCGAGGTACCGCTGAGCACCAGATCTTCGCCTTTCTCCGTGGCGTTGATGTAGTCATCACCAGAAATCGTATCGATCGCAAGCGTTGGGGTATAAGCCGCGCCAGCCTCAATGGTGAATTCATGGTTAATGGTGGTGGTATTGCCCGCAGCATCAGTCAGCGTGGCGGTAATGGTGTGAGGACCATCGCCCAAAGCTTGCAGCGCGTCGTTAGGCAGTGGAACTGACCATTTGCCATCCGTGCCGACAGTGCCCTCATAGGTCACGCCGCCCACCACCAGACTCACTTTAACACTCTGGCCGCTATCGTTAACCGAGGCGGTCCCGGTCAGGGTGAGAGGTTGCAGCAGTTCAGCGGCGTTAATGATGTCGTCACCCGCCACCAAGTCGACGGTCAGCGTAGGTGCGATGGTATCGACGGTCGCCTGAATGGTGCTGCTGCCGGTCGCGCCAGACGCGCTAGTCGCGGTGACTTCGATGCTCAACGGCCCTTGTGGCAGGCTCGCTAAGGCATTTGCCGGAACGTCCAGCGTCCAGTGACCATCCGCGCCCACGGTGGCATCAAAGCTGATCCCGCCGATACTCACCTTCACGGTTTGCCCCGCGCCGGTCGCGCCAGTGGTACCGGTCAGCGTCTGCACTTCAGCCAGCTCGATACCGTTAAGGATAGTGTCGCCGAATGGTGCATCAATCGATGGGAACAGCGGGCTAGGCACGCCAGTCACATTGACGCTGCCATCAACCACAGTCTGGTTACCCGCCGCGTCGGTGACAGAAACGCTGTATGGGTGGTCGCCAACGGTCAGGTCGCTCAGCGCATTTGGTGGTACCAGCACGGACCAACTACCATCCGGCTGGATCACACCAGTGTAGGTGTGGCCGTCAATAGATACGGTGACTGGACGACCTGCATCGCCAGTGTCGCTGGTCCCTTGGACAAGGAAGCCGGTCGCCACTTCGTCAGTATTCAGCTTGTCATCGCCAGTCAGTGGGTCAACGCTCAAGGTTGGAGCGGTCAGATCCACGGTCACATTGGTGGTGGTTGTGCCCGTGTTACCCGCTGGGTCAGTGACCGTAACCAGCAGAGGCGAGGAGCCATCGGTCAGGTTATTGAGGGCGTTGGCCGGAATAGTGACCGACCAAGTGCCGTCATTACCCACCGTGCCAGTGTAATCTTGCCCACCAATGTTTACGGTGACTTTCTGATCTGGGCCGACTGCGCCAGTGTTACCGGTCAGAATCTGGTCGACGCCTGCTTCAGGTTTGCTCAGCACGCCGTCGCCAAATGGCGTATTCAGCACTGGGACTGGCAGCTGGGTGAAGACACCCACTGACTCAGTGGCCGTGGTGCTGTTGCCCGCCGCGTCAGACAGGGTTGCGGTTAAGGTGTATTGGCCATTGGCTAAGCCGAGCAGCGAGTTAGCCGGAATGTCGGTGGTCCACTTGCCGTCTCCCCCCACTTCGGCCTGATAGGTTTGGCCGTTAATGGTCAGAGTTACGATGCGCCCTGCTTCAGCAGGATCTGCGGAACCACTCAGCGTTACCGCGGCAGCGGCTTCTGCTGCGTCAATGTAGCCGTCGCCCGAAATTGGGTCGATGGTCAGCGTTGGCGCGGTGAAGTCGACCGTCACGTTAGAGGTGATAGGCGTGCTGTTGCCCGCGGCATCGGTGGCTGTCACGGTGATTGCGTTATCGCTCTGCGGCAGCGCCTGCAAATCAGCCGATGGAATGGTCACGGTCCACTGACCATTGCCGCCGACGGTGGCGCTGTACTCCTTACCACCGAGGGTCACGGTCACGGTTTGACCATCACCAACGATGCCGGTCGAACCACTCAGGGTCTGGCTGGTGGCGGCTTCTGCGGTGCTCAGCAGGCCGTCGCCAAAGGGTTGGTTGATAGTTGGCGCAGGCAGTTGATGAGTGTAGACATCCAGCGTGACGGTGCTGCTGACCGCGTTACCTGCGGCATCGGTCGCGGTCACTTTCACCGCCAGCGGGCCGTCGCCGAGCAGTGCCAGATCGGTTGCGCCTACAGGCACGGTCCAAGTGCCATCCGCGCCAACGGCGGCGATGTAGGTTTTACCGTTCAAGGTGACAGTGACGTTAGCGCCCTCAGCCACGTTGTGCGATGTCCCGCTGATGTTGATGCCTGCGCCCGCTTCCTGCGCGCTCAGTTTGTTGTCGCCGGTGATTGGGTCAATCGCCAGACCGCTCAACTCGGTGTTGATAGTCAGTGGCAGAGAGCCTTGCGCCGGGTTACCTGCTTTATCAGCCACTTCGGCGGTCAAGGTGATTGAGCCGTCGGTCAGGGCAGTCAGGTCAGCCGCTGGAATTTGCACGCTCCATGCGCCGCTGGCTCCCACTGTTGCAGTGTAGGTTTTGCCATTCAGCGTAATGGTCACTTGCTGTCCGGCTTCAACATGGGTGGTAGTACCGCTCAGCGTTTGGTCCGCCAGACGCTCGGCTCCATCGATGACGTTGTTACCCGCAAAGGCGTTCAGCGTCAGGGTTGGTTGAGAATCGACGCCGGTTGCCAGCGTGACATTGGAAGTCTGGGTGGTGGTGTTACCCGCTTCGTCAGTCAGCGATACGGTCAACGGATACTGCCCGCTGGCCACGCCGTTCAGCACGCCAGCCGGAATATTCACCGTCCAACTGCCGTCACCGCCCACCACGCCGGTATAAGTTGCGCCATTGAGGGTCACAGTGATGGTTTTACCTGCTTCGCTGACGGAAGCCGTGCCTGTCAGCTCAAGCGCCCCGGCTGCTTCTGCACTGCTGACAATGCCGTCGGCGGTCAGAGGGTTCACAGTCAGCGTTGGCGCGCTCAGATCCACGGTCACATTACTGTTGATCGTCGTGCTGTTGCCCGCGCTGTCAGAGGCAACCACTACAATTGGGTTGCTGCCTTCTGGCAGGCTTTTCAAATCAGCCGATGGAATACTGATAGTCCAGCTACCATTCGCGCCGACGGTGGCGGTGTACTCATGGCCGCCGAGGGTGACGGTAACGGTTTGACCGTCGCCCGCCTTACCGGTAGAACCCGTCAGCGTTTGCGCCGTGCCTGCTTCGGTGATGTTCAGGAAGCCGTCGCCGAATGGCGTATTAATGGTTGGTTCAGGTGCCACATTGTCGACGCCGACGGAGACGCTGTTGGTCAGTGTATTGCCGTTGGCATCTTTGGTGACCGCGCTTACCGTGGTGGTACCTGGGTCAATTCCCGCCAGTTCTGGGCTGGTGAAGTTCACCGACCAGCGGCCATTCGCCAGCACTTTTACGGTATGCGACACAGTGCCAAAAGTCACAACCACGTCGGTGCCCACTGGCACACCGTAAGTCGTACCCGTAACCTGAATTCCGTTCTCAGTTTCCACCGCGTTGATGACGTTATCGCCCGTTACCGGGTCGATTGCCACGCCGTTCTCAGTAATATTTACCGTGAAGTTGTCGGTGCCAGAGGCTGAGTTACCGGCCTTGTCCGCCACTTCAACCGAGATAGTCTGCGTGCCGTTGGTCAGCACCTGCATGTCGGTAACCGGGATGATGACGCTCCAGCTGCCGCTCTGCTGAACTTCAGCCGTGTAGGTGTGGCCGTTAAGAGTGATTTTAACGATTTGGCCCGCTTCCACGTTGGCGGTGGTGCCGTTCAGCACTTGCGCCGTTTGGACTTCCGCACCGTCTACCGCGTTGTCGCCACCAAATGGATTGATGATGATGGTCGGTTGAATAGTCGGGTCGGAAACCACGTGGATGGTATTAGTGGTGGTCGTGCTGTTGCCCGCCGCATCGCTCAGCGTTGCATTGACAACAAAATCGCCATTGAGATTGTTTAAGGCTCCGGCAGGCAGCTCAACGCTCCACACCCCGTTAGGCCCAACCGTCGCGGTATAAGTTTCGTTGTTCAGCGTGATGGTGACTTCGCGCCCCACTTCCGAAATGGAGGCAGTACCGGAAAGGGTCAACGCGGTTGCAGCTTCCGCCAGACTGATTTGCCCATCGCCCGCCAACGGGTTGATGGTCAGCGTTGGGGCCAACGTATCTACCGGCACATTATCATTGATAGTCTGGCTGTTACCGGCGACGTCGGTCGCAATCACCTGAATTGGCACAGTGCCGTTCGGCAAGCTGCTCAAGACGCTGGATGGAATGTTGACGCTGAAGGTGCCGTCATTAGCCACCGTGGCGGCAAATTGCTGACCGCCGATAATAACGGTCACATTCTGGCCCGCGCCCGTGACTCCGGTATTCCCAGTGATGGTCTGCCCAGCGGCGGCTTCGCTGCCATTCAGAGTGCCATCGCCGAACAGAGTGTCCAGCACTGGGGCTGGCAAGCTGTGCACGTAAATATTGACGCTGCCGACGGTCGAGATAGGGTTACCGCCGCCATCGGTGGCGCTCACTTCGATATTCTGTTTGCCATCGGCCAGTGCCTGAATAGCGGCCGTAGAAAGTTGAATGCTCCAAGTGCCGTTAGGAGCGACATCCGCCGGATAATTCACGCCACCGATGTTAACGGTGATCGCGCCAGGACCCGCTGGGACGTTGAAGGTAGTCCCGCTGATGGTCACGCCTGCCGCAGCTTCAATGGCATTGATGTTGCCATCCACCGAGATTGGAGCAATGGCAATACCGCCTAACTGATCATTAATCTCATACGGACGAGTTGCGGTCGCTTCGTTGCCTGAACTGTCACTGACTTTAACGTCAAAGTCTCCAGAACCATTACCGACATCATGCAGAGCGATGGCTGGGATAGTCACGCTCCACGTGCCATCTGCTCCCACAATGCCGGTGTAGGTTTTGTCACCAAAGGTGACGGTAACGGTGTTCCCCGCTTCGACATTAGTGGTGCTACCGGTCAGCTTCTGATCGACCTGAATCTCTGCGCCGTCCACGATGTCATTACCCGCAAAGACGTCAACGGTCAGCGTAGGCTGAAGCGCCGGGTCTGCGGCGACGTGTACGGTGTCAGTGGTGACGGTGGTGTTGCCCGCGGCGTCAGTCAGCGTGGCGGTAATAGTAATATCGCCATTTGTCCCAGTCAGCGTGTCGGCTGGCAGGTCAAAGCTCCATTTACCATCTTCGCCAACAATGACGTTATGCGGCGTACCGTTTACGTTGAGAACCAGCGTGCGGCTTGCTTCAGAAGCCGATGCCGTACCGGTAATGGTGATAATGCCTGCGGCTTCGGTCAGTGAAATTTTATTGTCACCGGTCACTGGATCGATAGTGACGTTTGGCGCAAGGGTGTCCACATCGACAGCAATTGGCGTGCTGATACCACTGGAGTTACCGGCGGCGTCTTTTACTTCCGTCGTCAGGCTGTGTGGACCTTCGGCCAGTGGCGTCGTTGGGGTGTAAGACCAGTTACCGGTGCCATCAACAGGCACGGTCGCCAAGACTTTATCGCCATCGCGAATGGTTACCGTGCTGCCCACTTCGGCCTTGCCGCTAAGGGTTGGCGTGGTGTCGTTGGTTGCGCCGTCGATTGGCAAATCAGCGTTATTCACCAGTTTAACGTCGGTCGCAGCGCCCGGCGCGGTGGTATCAATTTCAACAGCAATTGGCGCACTGATGCCGCTGGAGTTACCGGCCGCATCGCGCACTTCGGTGGTCAGACCGTGCGGGCCTTCCGACAGCGGATCTTGCAGCGTAACGCTCCAGTTACCATTTTCATCAGCAATGGCGCTGCCCACGATGGTATTGCCATCACGCACAATGACTTTGCTGCCCGCTTCGGCTTTGCCGCTGACGGTTGGCGTGGTGTCATTGGTGATGCCGTCTACCGGCAGGCCGTCTCCATTGAGAACTTTTACCGCCGTGGCCGCAGCCGGAGGAATGGTGTCGATATTCACGACGATAGGCGTGCTAACGCCGCTAGAGTTGCCCGCGGCGTCGGTGACTTCAGTGGTGATGCTGTGTGGGCCTTCGGATAGCGGCTGATCCAGAGTCAAACTCCAGTTGCCATTGCCATCCGCTTTCACGGTGCCAAGTACGGTGTCGCCATCGCGGATAGTGACGGTGCTGTCGGCTTCGGCCTTACCGCTGATAGTCGGCTTGGTGTCATTGGTGCTGCCGTTAGTGCCGATCGGCGTGTTTTCACCGTCGGTTATCTGCACGTCGGTGGCCGGAGAAGGAGAACTGGCGTCCACGACAACAGCAATTGGCGTGGTTGGCGGGCTGCTGTTACCCGCTGGGTCAGTCACCACCACGGTCAGGCTGTGGTCGCCATCGCCCAGTGGTGGATTCGGCGTGAAGGTCCAGTTGCCGTTGCCATCCACCGGCGCGGTGCCAATCACCGTGCCACCGTCGCTGACGGTAACGGTGCTGCCCGGCTCGGCTTTACCACTCAGAGTTGGCGTATTGTCGTTGGTGCTGCCAGTGATTGGCTCGTTGGCATCATTGACCAGCGTGACGTCTGTGGCTGCACCCGGCGCGGTGGTGTCAACGCCAATGGTGACACCCTTGGTAATGGTTTGTCCGTCAGTACCAGTTACGGTCACATTGGCAACATAGGTGCCATCTGCCAGACCTTGCAGGTCGCCCGCAGGCAGCGTGATGCTCCATGAACCGTCTGCCGCGGTGGTCGTGGTGTAGGTTTTGCCATTCAGGGTCAAGGTCACGGTCTGCCCGGCGGTGACGTTAGTCGTCGTTCCGCTAAACACCTGCGAGCTGCCCACTTCGGCTTTATTCAAAACGTTATCGCCGGCGAATGTCGCCAGCGTCAGGGTTGGATCTGGATTCGAATCGCCAGGTTGTCCCGGCTGGCCTGGCTGGCCTGGCTCTCCGCCATTGCCACCATTGTTGCTGCTGCCACCGCCGCCGCCACCGCTGTTGCTTGCGGCAATGGCAATACCCGCGCCCAATGCCACGACGCCAAGCACTGCGCCGAGAATAGCCGGGTCGAAGTTTGAACCGTCGAGCAGCAGTGCGCCGACGTCTGGCACTGTTTCATACCCTGGCACCACCGCCACGGCAGATCCCGGCGCAACGCCGGTATCGACGAAGGTAGCATGTTCAATCGGGTGCACACCGTCATCGAAGATCAGCTCGCTGTGGTGGCCTTTGCTGTCGGTGTTGAAGAAGCTGTGATAGCGAACCGTGCTGCCATCCTGCATGTGCAGGATCAGGTCATTCCCCTCGCGCTCGTAGCTCACAACCGCCGCGCGCGTAGCATGGACACGTACAATGCTCAGTTGGTTAAGATTGACAGTCTGGCTGGCGCCGGACACCTGGGAAATTACGCTGCCGTTAGTACGGGAAAGTACGTCGACGATGACATTGCCTTGTTGAGCCATGCTGTGTGCCCCTTGAACCCAGAGTAAGTAAAGACGCACCGCAAAAATTCCTTTCCAACTTAGTCAGAAAGCGAACTGCGGTGAATTTTATGATCACGAAAACAATGATTTACTTTCCAACTGGTGTGGGTTGCTGCATGTAAAGTCGACAAAAAAGTCAAAATTATTGCCTGCTTTTCGCAGGTTTTTTTATAGAGAACGTCAGGCTGATATTTGCCTTAACTCCAATAAGTTATATGCATGATTTAACCCAAATACATTAAAAAATTGTTATCAGTACGATAAGAGAAATGAATCGAAATATTTCGAAACATAAGTTTGACGAAGTTTAAATGGTCGGCTACGCGATGAAATTTGACTTTAATCGCCTGACTTACAAGCAATTTGGCTTAAGGCGGGGCTTTTAACAAGTGTCACTTTTTCGAATTAATAAGCTTTTCTCATCTTAAAAAAGCATAACTAAAACTTAACGATTGTGTGATCGAAACTAAAATTTCACATTTTATTTACACAGCAAAACCGGACAAATAGGATTAATGGTAATAACACGATAAAAAGTACGCTGTTAAAATGTGCCGCCTAAATTCGAAGGTTCAGTTGCCACCTTGTACCGGGTATGTGATAAAGCACAGTCCTGTAACGATTTTTTGTTTTTCTTTATCTCACGGACGTTCGATATCATGCCTAACCACGACACCCAACAAGCCACTTCGCCCCCTCATACCACCCCACTTCCCGGCGTTGCTCAGCAACATGCCACGCGGATCATCTTCTTCTTGTCGGGTTTTGCCATGGCGGCGTGGGCTCCATTGGTGCCTTTTGCCAAATTACGCTTAGATATCAGTGACGGGACGCTGGGTTTGCTGCTGCTGTGCATCGGCGCGGGTTCAACATTCTCTATGCCACTGACCGGTTTCCTCACCGGCCGATTGGGCTGCAAAAATGTCATTTTGCTTGCCGCAACAATGCTTTGCCTTGATCTCCCCTTCCTGACCTTGGCGGATGGTGTCGGCACCATGGCCTTGACGCTGCTGGTATTTGGTGCGGCGATTGGTATGGTTGACGTGGCGATGAACGTCCACGCCGTGGTGGTCGAAAAAGCCAGCGGCCGCGCGATGATGTCGGGTTTTCACGGATTTTTCAGCCTCGGCAGCATTTTTGGCGCGCTGGCGGTCACCCTGCTGTTATTCCTCGGATTGACACCTCTTCAATCAATTTTACTTGTGGTCGCGCTGATGATTGTGGCGCTGATCCCCACCACGCCGCATTTCTGGCAGCACACCCGCAATAGCAGCGACGAACCGATGTTCGTCCTGCCGCGCGGCTGGGTGATTTTCCTCGGCCTGCTGTGCTTTGTGATGTTTATGACCGAAGGCGCGATGCTCGACTGGAGCGCGCTGTTCCTCGCCACCGAGCGCGGTGTGAGCAATCATCAGGCAGGAATTGGCTACGCGGTGTTCTCTATCGCCATGACCATAGGACGCCTGACCGGGGATCGCATTATCAGCATCATGGGGCGTTTCAAGGTGCTGTTGCTGGGCAGCCTGTGCGCCAGTATCGGGGTTATCCTGCTGGTCAACGTTGAAAGCTTGTGGGCCGCCGGAATAGGCTTCATTATGACGGGCTTTGGCGCCTCGAATTTAGTGCCTATAATGTTCAGCGCAGCGGGCAATCAAACGGCTATGCCAGCGAATTTGGCGATTGCTTCTGTGACAACCCTTGGCTATGCCGGTATTCTTGCAGGCCCAGCCTTAATTGGTTTTATTGCTCAACTCAGCAGCTTATCGGTTGCACTAAGTTGCGTAGCCGTCTCGCTGCTGCTGGTTACTGCCAGCGCGCGCGCCGTGACTCGATAATCAAGGAAAAGCGTCACCACTATGCCAAGTAAATATTTGTCGCTGACGTCAACTAACATTACGCGTTTTTTCTGGTTGTTCATCCTGCTACTGGCCATGGGGCTGGGTATGTATGGCTACAATTACACCAACGCCTATTTGCGAGATAAAGAGAGAACGCTGCAAACTACGGCAGAATTGATGCAAAAACGCATCGATAACTACCGTTATATGACTTACCAGATTTATGACGATTTCACCGGCACGGCGCTGACGCCCGAAGCCACCGCCGGGCAGGAAGTTCGCCTTCGTCAGGACATGTACTTCATCAATAAGCCGCATAAAAAAACCGATGCGCTGATTTTTGGTACCCATGACAGTTCGACGCTGGACCTGACGCTCAAAATCTCTTCTTATCTTGACGACCAGTGGGGAGCCAAGAGCCAGCCCTACTCCATGTACTATTTGAATGGTCAGGATAACAGCATGATCCTAGTAACCACTCAGCAGCTACAGCAACAGGATTCGCGGCTTAAAGAGAACTATTTCACCAATACCTTGCAGGCACGCCGCGCCGAGATGCTCCAGCAGGCCAACACGCTGGACGAGCGCGAAAGCTACTCCAACCTGCGCCACTCACGTCTTGCCAATGAAGCTTTCTTCTCGCTGCGCACCACCTTTAACAACCCCGGCCATCTGGCAACGGTGATTGCCTTTGACCTGCCGATGACCGACCTGATCCCGCTGTCAATGGCGCGCGATAACTTCCAGATAACCAACAGCAGCGACGCCGTTAATGAAGGGGATCCGGAGCAGAGCACCGACACCAGCGGCAGTATTACGCTGCAAGGCTGGTCGGTTAACTTCGCCGCGCCGTTGAGCAATTCGCCGCTGATACTCACCTACCACGTGCCGCTGGTCAGCATTATCGTGGATTTGACCCGCAACAACTTCTGGCTGGTGCTGATCAACCTGCTGCTGCTGGCGCTGGCGATGACTGGCATCTACTTTATTCGCCATCAGTACATCCGCCCGAGCGAGAATATGGCTGCTCAGTTGCACACCCAGCAGGCGTTGAATCAGGAGATCATCTCCAGCCTGCCGATTGGCTTACTGGTCTATAACTTCAGCAACCACAGCGTGGTGGTGAGCAACAAGATTGCTGACCAGCTGCTGCCGCATCTCAGTCTGAACAAAATCGCCAATATGGCCGAGCAGCACCACGGCGTGATTCAAGCCACGGTGAATAACGAAGTCTATGAAATTCGCATGCTGCGCAGCCAAATCTCGCCAGAAACCTATTTGTTCTTGCTACATGACCAAGATAAAGAAGTGATGGTGAACAAGACGCTGCAACAGGCGCGACGCGAGTTCGATAAGAACCTTCAGGCCCGCAAACTGATGCTGCACAACTTGGGGATTGAGCTGAACCAGCCGCTGAATGAGTTGAATGAGTTGGTGTCGTCGCTGAGTGAGAGTCAGGACGAGCGCGAGCGCCAAACCCTGCACGGTCGCCTACTCAATGAGTCGCGCAACGCGCTGACGCTGGTGGATAACATCACCCTGCTCACCCGCCTTGAGACGCAAGATTGGCAGCCATCGCATCAATCTTACGGACTTTCGGCGCTGGTCGATGAACTTTTGCTGCAAGCGCTGCCTAAGGTTAATCAGAAAGGTTTGATGATCCTCAATCATTACCATCCTGAACCTGAGTTAAATTTGCTGGGTGACGGTCAGGCGCTGAAGAAGGTGCTGTCGCTGCTGATTGATTACGCCATCGTCACGACGTCGGTGGGCAAAATCACCTTAACCACCGAGCATGATACTGAGCATCCGGGTCAGCTGATTTTCCACATTACTGACACCGGCAGCGGCATCTCGAAGGAAGAGTTGAGTAACCTGAACTATCCGTTCCTGAGCCAAACCATGGTGGATCGCTTTAACCACGGCTCAGGGCTGACCTTCTTCCTGTGCAATCAGCTGTGTAAGAAGCTCGGCGGGCAGTTGGAAATTCGCAGCAAAATTGATATCGGCACCCGCTACACGGTGCGCATCAAGCAGACGCTGGAAGAGCAAGAAGATCAGACGGCAGACGAAAAGCTGCTTGACGATGTGACGCTGCTGCTGGATATCACGTCTGAGGAAGTTCGCGGCATTGTGACCCGCGCGATGAATGCTTACGGTGCGGTGTGTATCGTGGCGGACGAGCGGCAAGTGACTCGCGAGTATGACGTATTGCTGACCGATAACCCGCAAAACAGCGATAAATATACCCTGCTGCTGACCAGTGATGAAGCCGGTTTCCAGCAGTTGGAGAAGCATTATATCCGCGTCAATTACAACATCAGCAGTGCGCTGATCGACGCAACCCTACTGTTAATCGAGCAGCAATTTGCTGAATCTGATGACAGTATTTCATCCGAAGAACCCGGTGAAGACTCTCTCGAATTTTATGAAAAACAGCTAAAATCAAGTGATTACTATCAGCTGTTTGTCGAGACAGTACCGGAAGACCTAGATAAACTGTACAATGAAAATGAACGTCGTGATTTTACATCGCTTTCCCAAACCGCGCATCGCCTTAAAGGGGTATTCGCCATGCTGAACTTAACCCCAGGCAAACACCTATGTGAAACGTTAGAACAACATATCGTCGCTGGCGACGTATTGATGATCACTGATAACATTAATCACATTGATTCTTTTGTCTCCAGACTGCTGCAGCAAGGTAGCTAATCACATGAATAATATGAACGTAATTATCGCTGATGACCATCCTATTGTCCTGTTTGGTATTCGTAAGTCACTTGAACAAATTGAATGGGTAAATGTGGTAGGTGAGTTCGAGGATTCTACCGCGCTTATCAATAGCCTGAGCAAATTGGATGCTCATGTTCTGATCACCGACCTGTCTATGCCAGGCGACAAGTACGGTGATGGCATTACGCTTATCAAATACATCAAGCGCCACTACCCGCAATTATCGATTATCGTTCTGACCATGAACAACAACCCGGCTATTCTTAGCTCCGTGTTGGACTTGGACATTGAAGGTATCGTACTGAAGCAAGGCGCGCCGACTGACCTGCCAAAAGCACTGGCTGCGTTGCAGAAAGGGAAGAAATTCACGCCGGACAGCGTCGCCAAGTTGCTGGAAAAAATCAGCGCCAACGGCTACGGTGACAAGCGTCTTTCGCCGAAAGAGAGCGAAGTTCTCCGCCTGTTCGCCGAAGGTTTCTTGGTCACTGAGATTGCGAAGAAGCTTAACCGCAGTATTAAAACCATCAGTAGCCAGAAGAAATCAGCCATGCTGAAACTGGGCGTAGAGAACGATATCGCCCTGCTGAACTATCTCTCCTCGGTAAGTTCTCAGCCGGTTGATAAAGAGTAAGTTTAATCAGTAGTTACAGGCTTCAAACGACAAAAAGGCACCCTTGAGGTGCCTTTTTGATGCCTGTTTACCGCCGCCGTGGTTGCCCAGGCTGGCGGCTAGACTTTAGCGTCGCGCAGTCGGCGCACCGATTTACTGTAGTAAGCCAGCGTGTCGCGCAGAGTTTCCAGCGTGACCGGCTTCGACAGGCAGTTATCCATCCCAGCTTCCAGACAGCGCTGGCGCTGCTCGGCCAAGGCGTTGGCCGTCACGCCGATCACCGGCAAGGTGTAACCCAACTCGCGCAGTTTCTGCGTCAGGCCGTAACCGTCCAGCTTCGGCATGTTAACGTCACTGAGCACGATGTCGATTTGGTGGACGTTCATCGCATCCAGCGCATCCAGACCGTCATTAGCAGTCACCACCTGATAACCCATAGAACTGAGCTGATCGGCCAGCAAACGGCGGTTGATTGGATGGTCATCGACCACCAGCAGGTTGATATCGCTGTTGTCCTGCGTGGTCAGCGCGCCGAGAGCAGGCAGATTCAACCCGCCCTCTTCCGACTCATCTTCCAACTGATAAATCCGATTGAGCAGCGCGGTCACTTCCAGCGGCGTCGAGGTGCTGTGTACCCAGTAGCCCGGACGGGTTTCCATCGGCGGCCCAATATGGTCGATGCTGAATTCAATCTGCGCGGCCAATTCCCCGTTGTACATCAGCAGGGTGTCGGTGATCAGCACATCTTCAGGCTGAAGAATACAATCAGGCTGCCAGCGCTGGACAGTAGCTCCTTGATGGCGCAGCAATTGGGTCAGGTAGCTTTCGAGGTGCGCATTGCGGATTTCCAGCCACAGATTTTTGCCCTGCCACGCATCGAGCGGCTTCTCGCATGGGAAAGTGGCGTTATACAGCGGAATTCGTACGGTGAACTGGCTGCCCAGCCCCGGCGCAGAGTCCACCGAGATATCGCCATCCATCAGGTTAATCAGCTTCTCACAGATAGCCAGCCCCAGCCCGGTCCCTTGGAAGTGGCGCTGCACGCCGCTACCCACTTGGAAGAACGGGTCAAATAGACGGGTGATTTCGCGCTCTGGAATACCGCAGCCGGTATCGCGAACTTGAAACTCCATATAATTACCGCAGGTGCGCGCATGCAGCACGATACAGCCGGTATCGGTGAATTTAATCGCGTTATTGAGGATGTTCGACAACACCTGCTGCAAGCGAACCGGGTCACCCAAGAAGGACATCGGCACGTTGTGTTCGATAAAGCAGTACAGCCCAAGATGCTTCTTCACCACCAGCGGCAGGTAGTTGCCAGCAATATGGGTGATCACTTCGCGGCAAGAGAACTCCTGCGGCTCAATTTTCAGCTGTTCGGACTCAATCTTCGAGAAATCGAGGATATCGCTGATGATTTTCAGCAGCAGCGCCGACGAGTTATTCATCGCGGTGACCAGACGATCCACACCCTGCGGCAGGCCCTGAGTTTGCAGCAAATCGAGGTTACCGATGATACCGTAAAGCGGCGTACGCAACTCGTGGCTGACGGTGGCCAAGAACATCGATTTCGACTGGCTGGCCTGCTCGGCGGCGTTGGCCATCTCCTGCAATGACTCTTCCATTCTGACGCGCGCACTGACATCGATCAGCACGCAAATCGCCACGTCTTCATTGCGATAGCGCGAGTGAACAAAGCTCAGCTGAATATTGTTGTTGTCTTTGGTTATCACATCAACAAAGTTGACCTGCTGGTCGCAGATGATGCGCGTAATGCGCTGGCGGTCTTCTGCCGTCAACATGTTGATGTAGTTGTGTGCCAGCTCGTTACTGAGGATATTCACCCCATCGCTGATGCGCAGGATGGAAATCCCCACCGGCGCCGAGGCGACAATCTTGTGGTTAAACTGCTCGTGCTCTTCGAGGCGGAAGGCGTTTTGCTCGGCGGGCAGGAAGATTTTGCGCTCGAACACCCACGCCAGAATAAACAGCAATAAGGCAGAGAAGATATTCAGCAGCACGGCGTTAAAGATAAGAATTTTAAAGCGCTCAATCACCGTGTTGAACGGCAACGAGTAGACCACGCTGAGGCTCGACGGCGATAAAGACTTCTTATATACCAAGTCGTTATAGCCATTCATGTAGCCGAAATAGGTCGATTCCGCTGGGAATGCGCCAGTGGCAGGACTCCGCCCGCCCTCAGAGAAGCTGAGTAAAGGTTCGTTGTCGGCATCCAAAATCGTCACGCCGGTGTGCAGCGATGAGGCCGTGACCATATCTTCCTGACGCAGCGTCTGCTGGATGCCCATCAGCGCTTCCAGCTTGTTCCCGACATAAATAGGTGTCAGAACATAGAGATAGCCCAATTCTTTATTGGGGCCGGACGACACCCAGTACAGACTGTTTTCTTTATCCTGATTCTTGCCATTGCGGTACTTGAGGATCTTCTCATGCAGCGACTTCAGCACGCTGCTGTTGTCGCGCTCAATAGGCTGGCTGTTCAGGCCGAAGTCGACCATGCACAGGCTTTCGCCGCCGATGAAAAATACGCGATTCAAATCATAGGCATCGGAAAAATTGTCTTTCCAATAGTGGATCATGTTGCCGAGCGAATTGAGCGAATTACGGTAGCTGTCGTTGAGTTGCCCGCAGTCAGATTCTGAATAGAGCGGATGATAAGTCGGCTGGACATTTTTACTGCTGATAACACCGTTGATGATGTCGAGGCCGTTCATCGAATCGCTAAGGCGCTTTTCAGCCATGTATTTGATATCCCGCATAATGTCGGCGGAATTCTTGATGTAACTCTGGGCCTGATCGTAATTGAGGTTGTCCTCATCACGGATTTCCGACTCTTTATTGTGGAAGATATTCAGGACGTAAAATGTCGTCAGCAACGCGCCCAGCGACCACAGCATAAACGCCAATACCCTGAACAGGTAACGGGAGATGCGCAGCGTTGTTCTAAAGGAGGTTAAATATTTCAAAGGACTACCATCGACATTGCGGAGTCACCACAGGGCGGAAAACGACAGTTAGAATACACTATTGTCGCAGAGACTAAAAAGGGCACAACCCAAATAGGATGTGCCCTTCTGTAGCGTTTCAAAGCGACTGAAACTTACTCTTTTTCAGCGTCTTCGTCGTCAGCGTCAACATCATCTTCGACAGCTTCGTCGTCTGATTCTGCTTCATCTGGCAACTCAGCTTCCTGAGCAGCTTCCAGTTCACCTTCAACCGTTGCTACGCCATCCAACTCTTCGTCTTCAACTGGCTCGGCAACGCGTTGCAGACCAACAACGTTCTCGTCTTCTGCGGTACGGATAAGCGTCACACCTTGGGTGTTACGGCCTACGGTACTCACTTCAGAAACGCGAGTACGCACCAGCGTACCTGCATCGGTGATCATCATGATCTGGTCCGCTTCATCCACTTGGATCGCGCCAACCACTGGACCGTTACGCTCGCTCACTTTGATTGAGATAACGCCCTGCGTTGCACGGGACTTAGTTGGGTACTGAGCAGACTCGGTACGCTTACCGAAACCATTCTGCGTCACGGTCAGGATACAACCGTCGCCGCGTGGAATGATCAGGGAAACGACGCTGTCGCCTTCGCCCAGACGGATACCGCGAACACCGGTCGCTGTACGGCCCATCTTACGCACGGCTTCTTCAGAGAAGCGCACCACTTTACCGGCCGCAGAGAACAGCATGACTTCGTCTTTACCGTCAGTCAGGTCAACACCAATCAGCTCATCACCCTCGTTGAGGTTGATGGCGATGATGCCAGCGCTGCGTGGACGGCTGAAATCAGTCAGCGCGGTTTTCTTCACGGTGCCGCTGGCGGTTGCCATGAACACGTGACGCCCTTCTTCGTACTCGCGTACTGGAAGGATGGCGGTAATACGCTCGTTCGCTTCAAGCGGCAACAAGTTGACGATTGGACGACCACGCGCACCACGGCTGGCTTCTGGCAGTTGGTAGACTTTCATCCAGTACAGACGGCCACGGCTGGAGAACATCAGGATCGTGTCGTGCGTATTGGCGACCAGCAGGCGGTCGATGAAATCTTCTTCTTTAATACGTGCTGCGGACTTACCTTTACCACCGCGGCGTTGTGCTTCGTAGTCGGTCAGAGGCTGGTACTTCACATAGCCCTGATGCGACAGCGTCACCACAACGTCTTCCTGATTGATCAGGTCTTCGATGTTGATGTCGGAGGTATTGGCGGTGATTTCAGTACGACGCGGATCGTTGTACTGGTCACGAATCGCTTCCAGCTCTTCACGGATAACTTCCATCAGGCGATCTGGGTTTTCCAGAATCAAGATCAGTTCCGCGATTTGCGTCAGCAAGTCTTTGTATTCATCCAGCAGTTTTTCATGCTCGAGGCCGGTCAGTTTCTGCAAACGCAGATCCAAGATGGCTTGTGCTTGCTGCTCGGTCAGGAAGTATTTCCCGTCGTGAATACCAAATTCTGGCTCCAGCCATTCAGGACGCGCTGCGTCGTCACCGGCACTTGCCAGCATCGCTGCAACGTTACCCAGATCCCATGAACGTGCGATCAGGCCCGCTTTCGCTTCGGCAGGCGTTGGCGCTGCACGGATCAGTTCAATGATTGGATCGATGTTAGCCAGAGCGATAGCCAGTGCTTCAAGGATATGAGCACGGTCACGCGCTTTGCGCAGTTCGAAAATAGTACGGCGGGTCACCACTTCACGGCGATGGCGCACGAACGCGGACAGGATCTCTTTCAGGCCCAGAATCTTTGGCTGGCCCTGATGCAGAGCAACCATGTTGATACCGAAAGAAGTCTGCAACTGCGTCAGGGAGTAGAGGTTGTTCAGAACCACTTCACCCACGGCATCGCGTTTGATTTCAATAACAATGCGCATGCCGTCTTTGTCAGACTCGTCGCGCAGTGCACTGATACCTTCAAGACGTTTTTCCTTCACCAGCTCGGCGATCTTCTCGATCAGACGCGCCTTGTTCACCTGATAAGGGATCTCGTGAACGATGATGGTTTCGCGACCGGTTTTGGCGTCAGCTTCCACTTCCGCGCGGGCACGGATTAGGATCTTGCCACGGCCGGTACGGTAGGCTTCTTCAATACCACGGCGGCCATTGATGATGGCGGCGGTAGGGAAGTCAGGCCCCGGGATGTGTTCCATCAGCCCTTCAATGCTGATGTTTTCATCGTCGATATACGCCAGACAGCCGTTGATAACCTCGGTGAGGTTATGCGGTGGAATGTTGGTCGCCATACCTACTGCGATACCTGACGCACCGTTAACCAACAGGTTAGGGATACGCGTCGGCATGACCGCAGGGATCTGCTCGGTGCCATCGTAGTTAGGCACGAAGTCGACGGTTTCTTTTTCTAAGTCTGCCAACAGTTCGTGGGCAATTTTTGACATGCGTATTTCGGTATAACGCATGGCCGCAGCGGAGTCGCCGTCTACCGAACCAAAGTTACCCTGCCCGTCCACCAGCATATAGCGAAGTGAAAAAGGCTGAGCCATACGAACGATGGTGTCATAGACCGCGGTATCACCATGTGGGTGATACTTACCGATAACGTCACCGACCACACGGGCCGATTTCTTATAGGGTTTATTCCAGTCGTTACCCAGAACGTTCATTGCGAAAAGTACGCGGCGGTGCACCGGTTTCAAACCATCGCGCACATCTGGCAACGCACGCCCGACGATAACGGACATGGCGTAATCCAGGTAAGAGTTTTTCAACTCTTCTTCGATGTTTATCGGTGTGATTTCTCTGGCAAGGTCGCTCATGGAGCTGCTATCCCTCTACTGATTATTCATTGCCGGTGCCTGTATAGGCAAAGGTGTAAAACTATACCACAAAGCTGAGATCTGTGGAAAAGAACCTCCCTATTTCGCGCTATTTTAAATCCAAATTGTCGGCCTGATTCAAACCTTTGGCGTCGTCCCCTGTTCTTTGCACGGCAAACGCCAGCATTTCGCGCAAACATTCGCCACACAGACAAAACTGAACCTCGGTTGAGGAATATGTATAATCTGCCCTATCAAGCTATAGGGAGTTCATCACGCTCATGAATACAGCATCGACCCATAACACGCAGAATATCGACCACGACGAAATCGCCAAATTTGAAGCCGTGGCTTCGCGTTGGTGGGATTTGGAAGGCGAATTCAAGCCGCTGCATCGCATCAATCCACTGCGCCTTAACTATATCCTTGAACGCGCCGACGGCCTGTTTGAGAAAAACGTCCTCGACGTCGGTTGCGGCGGCGGCATCCTGAGTGAAAGTATGGCGGTCGCTGGCGCCAAGGTTACCGGTCTGGACATGGGCGGTGAGCCTCTGCAAGTGGCTCGTTTGCACGCCCTAGAGAGCGGCGTCAACGTCAGCTATGTACAGGAAACGGTGGAAGCTCACGCCGAAGCCAACCCACAAAAGTATGATGTGGTGACCTGCATGGAGATGCTCGAGCACGTCCCGGACCCGGCATCCGTGGTTGCAGCCTGTGCACGTCTGGTTAAGCCGGGCGGCCACGTATTCTTCTCCACCATTAACCGCAACAACAAAGCCTGGTTAATGGCTATTTTTGGTGCCGAATACGTTCTGAAAATGGTTCCAAAAGGCACGCACGACATCAAGAAATTCATCAAACCGTCCGAACTGCTGGCGATGGTTGACCGCACCGACCTGTTCGAACGCGGCATTATGGGTCTGCACTACAACCCGCTGACCGACCACTTCAAACTCGGCAAAAATGTTGATGTGAACTACATGGTTCACACGCAATCTCTGGCCGACGAGAAAAAATAAAGCACAGATTAAGCCCTGCTGCTGGTATTAAAGCGCAGAAAATGGTTTTTAAACCAGATTCTGCGCTTGTAACAAACAGTAAAAGCTTAGTTTTTAGCAGTTTGACGAGAAGTCTGTTAGCTACATCTTTTTTTAGAATAGTTAGCAACACTAATATAGCGTTTTTTTCTAACGTTTAAGAAATCGGCAGTCGATCAAGTTTTCAAAAAATATAAGAAAATCGTATTGTAGATATTGACACTTTCACCGCCCCAGCAACCACGTACACTCCAGCCTAGCCCTGAGAATTTCTCCCCAACTTATCCACAAAAATGGCCATTTTGTTCACTTGCAAAAGCCACACCCAGCCACTATCTTGTCATCAGAAATTAACAAACCCACAATATATAGTGTTTATATCCTGAGCAGCACACAACGCGCAGATTAGACAGATTTCACTGGGAATCTGCGTTTCGTCAGGCCCTTTATAAACCTCTAAGGTACAGCCCCTAATGAATCAGAGTCTTCTTGTTACTAAACGCGATGGCCGTAAAGAACGCATCAACCTTGATAAAATTCACCGAGTCATCGACTGGGCTGCCGAAGGGCTTCAAAACGTCTCTGTTTCGCAAGTAGAACTCCGTTCCCACATTCAGTTTTATGACGGGATTAAAACCGGCGACATTCACGAAACCATTATTAAAGCCGCTGCGGACCTGATTTCTAAAGATGCGCCTGATTACCAATATCTGGCTGCGCGTCTGGCTGTGTTCCACCTGCGTAAAAAAGCTTACGGTCAATTTGAGCCGCCAAAACTTATCGATCAGGTCAATCGTATGGTCGATATGGGGAAATATGACAAACATCTGCTGGAAGACTACACGGCTGAAGAGTTCGAGCAGATGGACAGTTTTATTGATCACTGGCGTGATATGAATTTCTCCTATGCCGCGGTTAAACAGCTGGAAGGTAAATATCTGGCGCAAAACCGTGTGACTGGCGAAATTTATGAAAGTGCTCAGTTCCTCTACATTCTGGTCGCTGCCTGCCTGTTCTCTGGCTACCCGCGCGAAACCCGTCTGGACTACGTTAAGCGTTTCTACGACGCCATTTCGACCTTCAAGATCTCGCTGCCAACGCCAATCATGTCCGGCGTGCGTACCCCTACGCGCCAGTTCAGCTCTTGCGTACTGATCGAATGTGGCGACAGCCTCGACTCTATCAACGCCACCTCCAGCGCCATTGTGAAATACGTTTCTCAGCGCGCAGGTATCGGGATCAACGCAGGTCGCATCCGCGCGCTGGGTAGCCCAATTCGCGGCGGCGAAGCTTTCCACACCGGCTGTATTCCTTTCTACAAGCACTTCCAGACCGCGGTGAAATCCTGCTCTCAGGGCGGCGTGCGCGGTGGTGCTGCCACCCTGTTCTACCCAATGTGGCACTTGGAAGTTGAAAGCCTGTTGGTGCTGAAAAACAACCGTGGCGTCGAAGGCAACCGCGTTCGTCACATGGACTACGGCGTGCAGATCAACAAACTGATGTATCAGCGTTTGGTGAAAGGCGGCGACATCACCCTGTTCAGCCCGTCTGACGTCCCGGGCCTGTACGATGCGTTCTTCGCAGACCAAGACGAATTCGAGCGTCTGTACGAGAAATACGAGCTAGACGAGAGCATCCGTAAGCAGAAAGTGAAAGCCGTTGAGCTGTTCTCCCTGATGATGCAAGAGCGCGCCTCCACTGGCCGTATCTACATTCAGCACGTTGACCACTGCAACACCCACAGCCCGTTTGACCCGGCTATCGCGCCAGTTCGCCAGTCTAACCTGTGTCTGGAAATCGCCCTGCCAACCAAGCCGCTGGACGATGTTAACGACGAAAACGGTGAAATCGCGCTCTGTACGCTGTCTGCTTTCAACCTCGGCGCTATTAATAGCCTCGACGATTTGGAAGAGCTGGCAACGCTGGCGGTTCGTGCACTCGACGCCCTGCTCGACTATCAAGATTACCCAATCAAAGCCGCAAACCGTGGCGCGATGGGCCGCCGTACTCTGGGTATTGGCGTCATTAACTTCGCTTACTATCTGGCGAAGAACGGCGTGCGCTACTCCGACGGCAGTGCGAACAACCTGACGCACAAAACCTTCGAAGCGATTCAGTACTACCTGCTGAAAGCCTCTAACAACTTGGCGAAAGAGCAAGGTGCCTGCCCGTGGTTCAACGAAACCACTTATGCACAGGGCATCATGCCTATCGATACCTATAAAAAGGATCTCGATGCCATTTGTGATGAGCCACTGCACTTAGACTGGGACGCGCTGCGTAAAGACATTCAAGAGCACGGCCTGCGTAACTCCACGCTGTCTGCCCTGATGCCGTCTGAGACTTCATCGCAGATCTCTAACGCCACTAACGGCATTGAGCCACCGCGCGGCCACATCAGCATCAAAGCGTCGAAAGACGGGATTCTGCGTCAGGTTGTTCCTGAATACGAAACCCTGAAAGACCAGTACGAACTGCTGTGGGATATGCCGAACAACGACGGCTACCTGCAATTGGTGGGTTTGATGCAGAAATTTATCGATCAGGCGATTTCGTCTAACACCAACTACGACCCGGCACGCTTCCCGAACAGCAAAGTGCCGATGAAACAGTTGCTGAAAGACCTGCTGACCGCCTATAAGTTCGGCGTGAAAACCCTGTACTACCAGAACACCCGTGACGGTGCTGATGACGTGCAGGAAGACATGAAAGCCGAAGCTGCGGACGATTGTGAAAGCGGCGCCTGCAAAATCTAATTGTCTGTTTTTAATTAAATAATTTATTAAAAACCCCCGTCAGGGGGTTTTTACTGAGAATTCAGAGGACGTTATGGCCTATAGCACTTTCTCCCAGAACAAAAATAACCAACTTCTTGAGCCGATGTTCTTCGGTCAGTCTGTTAACGTCGCGCGTTTCGACCAGCAGAAGCATGAGATTTTTGAAAAGCTGATCGAAAAGCAGCTCTCCTTCTTCTGGCGTCCGGAAGAGATTGACGTTTCTCGCGACCGTATCGACTTTCAGGCGCTGCCAGAGCACGAGAAGCACATCTTCCTCAGCAACCTCAAATACCAGACCCTGCTGGACTCCATTCAAGGCCGCAGTCCGAACGTCGCGCTGCTGCCACTGATCTCGATTCCAGAACTGGAAACTTGGGTTGAAACTTGGGCGTTTTCTGAAACCATCCACTCGCGCTCTTACACCCACATCATCCGTAACATCGTGAATGATCCGGCGCTGGTGTTCGACGACATCGTCACCAACGAAGAGATCTTGAAACGCGCCAAAGACATCTCTGGCTACTACGACACGCTGATTGAAATGACCAGCTACTACCACCTGCTGGGCGAAGGCACCCATCAGGTCAATGGTAAAACCGTGGTGGTCAATCTGCGTGAGTTGAAGAAGAAACTCTACGTCTGCCTGATGAGCGTGAACGCGCTGGAAGCCGTGCGTTTCTACGTCAGCTTCGCCTGCTCCTTCGCCTTCGCCGAGCGCGAACTGATGGAAGGTAACGCGAAAATCATCAAGATGATCGCCCGTGACGAAGCCCTGCACCTGACCGGCACCCAGCACGCGCTCAACCTGCTGCGCTCTGGCAGTGATGACCCAGAAATGGCGGAAATCGCCAAAGAGTGCGAGCAAGAGTGCCACGACCTGTTCGTGCTGGCCGCGCAACAAGAGAAAGATTGGGCAGAATATCTGTTCCGCGACGGTTCAATGATTGGCCTGAACAAAGACATCCTGTGCCAGTACGTCGAGTACATCACCAACATCCGTATGCAAGCGGTTGGCCTGACTGCGCCATTCAAAACGCGCACAAACCCAATCCCATGGATCAACGCATGGCTGGTGTCTGACAACGTGCAGGTTGCGCCACAAGAAGTGGAAGTCAGCTCCTATCTGGTCGGTCAGATTGATTCAGAAATGAATGCTGACGACCTGAGCGATTTCGAGTTCTAAGATGAGTCAGTCAACCGTAACGCTTTCAGCCAACGGTAAGCGGCTGGCCTGTCTGGCCGGCCACAAAAACCTGCTGGAAGTGTTCGAGCATCATGATGTTCAAGTCGAGTACCAATGCCGTGAAGGCTACTGCGGCTCCTGCCGCATGCGGCTGGTCAGCGGTGAAGTGACCTACAGTGAGAAACCTCTGGCATTTCTGCTGGAGGGCGACGTCCTACCCTGTTGTTGCCTGCCGGTGGGGGACGTTGAACTGGAGTTTTGATGTGGGGGGATGCGGCCCCCACTTGGCCGCTTTAAATTCAACTTCAACTTCAACTTCAACTTCAACTTCAAAACCGTGGGCTCGCCGCCCACACTGGCCCAAAGGGTTTTAAACGAAACCCTTTGGAATCCTGCGTTTTTTTGCTGCTGTAAGATCGAGGCTTCGCAGGGTTGGAATGGACGTGTTTCAGCGGCCACTGTGTTCGTCGCGAAGTGCCGCCGCTTAGGCGGTTCCCTCGCGGCGGGATTACAACCCGCGTAAAAAGACACGCGGTTTTCCACCTCTTGCTCGGCGTCACTTCTGAACGCGGCCTACTGGCATTTATATCGTGCCGTTTCAGTGGATTTCTTTTCTGCTCCCTCCCCTATTTAGGGGAGGGTTGGGGTGGGGTATTTCTCACATAATCCACTGAGTTTTCTGCAATACCCCCTCCCAACCTCCCCCTTATCAGGGGGAGGAGCAAAGCAAACCATTCCACTGAAACGGCTCGGTGTAAATGCCAGTAGGCCGCGTTCAGAAGTGACGCCGAGGGAGTGGTTCGAGACCTGTGGCTCGAGACCCGAACTGAGGGGACCGCCTAAGTGGCGGCACTTCGCGGCGATCACCAAGGCTACTGAAACACGTCCATTCCAACCCTGCGAAGCCTCAATCTTCCAGCGGCAAAAAAGCCCGGGGGTCAAGGGGGCGGCGGCGACTGGCCGCCCCCTTGCCGGTGTGGGCCGGTGCCCACGGTTTTGAATTTAAAGATTTAAAAGCGGGCATTGGGCAGCCCGCCCAAAAACTACGCCTTAGCCACGCGCTCCAACCACGGATAATCCGCCACCGGCTCCCACCCATTCAGATAGCGCCGCAGCATATCCATTGCGACCATCGCGATAGTCTCTTGGCGTAGCGCCAGCGCATGACGGCTGGCGGTATAGCGGATGGTTAGGCCACTGGTGCCCGCTGGTGTATGCAGGGCCAGACTTAACTCCTCGCCGGACATCGCGCCGACGGCGAGAGCGAGCTGGACCTCATTCTTCTCGGCCAGCTGCTGGGCGCGGGCCAAAATGCTCTCCAGCGATTTCTCCGGGGCCGGTTCGGCGTCGTCTGGGAGTAACTCCCCTGCCGCCAGTGGCACGTCGGCGCTTTGCAGACGCCAGTTGAGCAGGCCGCCGGTGAAGCTCTCGCTGACCGAAAGACGCAGGCCCTGCTCCAGCAGATGCTCGGCGAGGCGCGCTGGCAGCCCGCCGAAACCTTCGAAAATGGTACTTTCACCCGCCACTTCGCGCACGCGCTCGAAAGCCTTATGCATCGCCGCTTCTTGCGAACGCGGGCCGGTGACTTTCAACTCGATGATTGGCGAAGAAGAGCGATAGCCCAAGGTGACGCCTGCGGGCAGCACCATCTGATCTAGCTCATTGGCGAGGTCGCTCTCGCCACGGCCGAAAGTGGTCAAACGCAGGCACAGCGGAGCTTCCAGCGAGGGGTGCTTCTTGTGCAAACGCGGAACAATCTGCTGCTCGACCATCACTTTGAATTCTGACGGCACGCCCGGGGTGAAGAAAATCTGGCAGCGGTTGAGCGTCAGGCTGAACCCACAGGCGGTACCCACGGGGTTATCCAATACTTCGGCGTTGGCGGGGATTTGCGCCTGTTTGCGGTTGGACACCGCCATTGGGCGGCCGCGCTGCGCGAAGAAGGCTTCCATGGTCGCAATCCAGTCTGCGTCTTCCACTAGCTCGACGCCGCAGGCAATGGCCGCCGCCTGCGCGCTTAAATCGTCGCTGGTCGGCCCGAGGCCGCCGTTGACGATCAGCACGTCGGCGATGTGGCTGCGCTCTTTCAACACGCTTACCAGCTCGTCAAGGCTGTCACCCACGGTTTCGCGGCTGGTCATCGGCAAACCCTGCTCGAACAGATAGTTCGCCAGCCACGCCGCGTTGGTATCTACTATTTGCCCATGCAGCACTTCTTCGCCCGTACTGAGCATCTCGACCCTAAGCATTTTTTTCTCCTCTTATTTGTCCTTCCACTGTAGAAAGCCTGAAGCCGAAAAACAATTGCCGGGGCACAAAGTGATATTCCAGACGAAAAAAAGCCTGCTATGTGCAGGCTTTTAAATTTAAAGCGGGATATCCGGAATAATTTCGCTCTGTAGCAAGGGAGCCGAGTGCCCGGGAGCTTACATCAGTAAGTGACCGGGTCGAGCGAACGCAGCTACAGCATGAAAGATGACGGGATATATCCCTAAAGATTTCGCTCTGTAACAAGGCGGCAACTGAGCAAATCCCCAGGAGCTTACATCAGTAAGTGACTGGGGTGCGCGAAGGCAGCCAACGCAGTTACAGCGCGAAAGATGACGGGATATTATAGCCCTAAAGATTTCATGCTGTAGCAAGGCGGCAAGGGAGCCGAGTGCCCGGGAGCTTACATCAGTAAGTGACCGGGTCGAGCGAACGCAGCCAACACAGCTACAGCATGAAAGATGACGGGATATATCCCTAAAGATTTCGCTCTGTAACAAGGCGGCAACTGAGCAAATCCCCAGGAGCTTACTTTAGTAAGTGACTGGGGTGCGCGAAGGCAGCCAACGCAGTTACAGCGCGAAAGGTGACGGGATATTAGAAGTTAACAGCACCGCCGAGGTATGCCCCATCCGCGAGGATGTTATCACGCTTACCGTCTTTATTATCCAGCGCCAGATATCGGTAACCCACGCTTACTGTGACCAGAGGGATGGCGGTCAAACGAATACCGGCGTCGCCTTCTTTGTAGTTTGAGATGCCGCTAGACAGTGAATCTGGAGAGTAGTAGTAGCTGCCGTACAGGCTGAACAGGCCGCCTACTGGCAGCTGCAAGCCACCGCCGACTGCTGCTGCGTAACCTTCGTCGCCTGCTTTAGGATTGGTGTACAAACCTTTACCGCCAACGGTCGCCATGAACGGACCCAGTGGGATGTTGTAACCCAGACCCAGACCGGCTACGTCGCCGTCATCGTCGTTGTGGGTCCAGTCGCCGCTCAGCGCGATGCCCGGAGTGGTGGTGCCGAAGCCTACACCCAAATTGGTGTAATGTTCGCCAATTTCACCGTTGACACTGATGGCGCTGGCAGAGGCCGCGACCATCATCAGACTGGCAGCGGCGCCAGCGAGTAAAAGTTTTTTCATTTTCATTCCTGAATTTTAATTAAACGGCAGATAAACCATCCCGCGAAGTCTAAAGCAATTCAGCGCCCTGCAACAACATTGATTGTTTTAAACCTCAGTTTTAACGCAAAAAAATGTAAGCAATATCCACAGAATCTATGTGACCAACTATCCTGATTGGATTAATAACCCCTGCCTATTTGCCCAGTATCAACATCAGGGCTAAAAGATGGGGGTAGAGTTTACTGACCTAAGGAAAGGCAAACTCGCGAAGGGAAGCCGTACCGCAATACCTTTTTGAGGGATGGGCGCAGCCCTTTTTAGCTTCAAACACCCAACGATTAATTGACTGGAAGGATCTAACCAATGAGTAAAAGAGGATTAACAACCGCCGCCGGAGCCCCGGTTGTTGATAATAACAACGTGATCACCGCAGGCCGCCGTGGACCATTATTACTGCAAGACGTATGGTTCCTCGAAAAACTGGCACATTTTGACCGCGAAGTTATCCCAGAACGCCGCATGCATGCCAAGGGTTCAGGCGCTTACGGCACCTTTACTGTCACCCACGACATCACCAAATACACCCGCGCTAATATCTTTGCCGAAATCGGTAAGCAAACTCCGATGTTTATCCGTTTCTCCACCGTAGCGGGCGAGCGCGGCGCGGCAGACGCTGAACGCGATATTCGTGGCTTCTCAATGAAATTCTACACCGAGCAGGGCAACTGGGACTTAGTGGGCAACAATACCCCGGTCTTCTACCTGCGCGACCCGTTGAAATTCCCCGATTTGAATCACGTGGTAAAACGTGACCCGCGCACTAACCTGCGCAACCCGGCTTACAAATGGGACTTCTTCTCCCACCTGCCTGAAGCCCTTCACCAGTTAACCATTGATGCCAGCGACCGCGGCCTGCCGACCTCTTATCGCCACGTTCACGGTTTTGGTAGCCACACTTTCAGCTTTATCAATGACCAAAACGAGCGTTTCTGGGTGAAATTCCACTTCCGCTGCCAACAGGGTATTGAAAACCTGATGGACGACGAAGCTGAAAAACTGGTGGGAACTGACCGCGAAAGCTCGCAGCGCGACCTGTTTGACGCCATCGAGCGCGGCGACTTCCCTCGCTGGAAACTCTTCGTGCAGGTGATGCCGGAGAAAGAGGCTTCCGAGCTGCCTTACAACCCGTTCGACCTGACCAAAGTTTGGTTACACGGCGACTATCCGCTGATTGAAGTGGGCGAGTTTGAGCTAAACCGCAACCCAGAAAACTACTTTGCCGAAGTTGAACAAGTGGCGATGAGCCCGGCGAACGTGGTTCCGGGTATCGGCTTCTCCCCTGACCGCATGCTGCAAGGCCGCCTGTTCTCTTATGGCGACGCGCACCGCTACCGTCTGGGCGTTAACCATCATCAAATCCCGGTTAACGCACCAAAATGCCCGTTCCACAACTACCATCGCGATGGTGCGATGCGCGTTGACGGCAACAGCGGCAATGGCGTGACTTATGAGCCAAACAGCGCGGGCCTGTTCCAAGAGCAGCCGGACTTCAGTGAACCGCCGTTGACTATCGAAGGCGCGGCGGATCACTGGAATCACCGCGAAGACGACGATTACTTCACTCAGCCACGCCTGTTGTTCAACCTGCTGTCCGCAGATGAGCATGAGCGTATGTTTGGCCGTATCGCCGGTGAACTGAAACACGCTTCGCCAGACACGCAAAAACGCCAGCTCGACCTGTTCTACAAGGTTGATCCAGCCTATGGCGCGGGTGTGGAAAAAGCGCTGAAAGCGTAATTTTTGCCACGTCGCCGTAAGTAAAAAGCGCATAAAAAAGGGCCGCCATGTGATGCATGGCGGCCCTTATTCTTTGTGGCGAGTTTAGACAGTTTGCTCTTGAAGCCACTGTTTGAGGCGCTGGCGCGAAACCTTGATCCCGCCCTGCGCAATATCAGCAGGCAAATCAAAGTAACGTACCGGCTGCTGGAAACGCGCCAGCTTGTCTTCCAGCCATTGTGAGAGCGTCTCGAATGGCATCTCTGCCGAACGGTCAATCAGCGCCACCGGCCGCTGGCCAAATTCGGCATCATCCATCGGCAACACGAAGGCGCGCTCGACACGCGGATGTGCCGCCAACACGCGCTCAATATCCTCGGGCTGGATCCCCTCCCCCCCGCTGAAAAATAGATTATCCAGCCGCCCGGCGACCTGCAACTCACCGCCTCGCCACGCGCCACGGTCGCGGGTATGCAACCAGCCGTCGGCGTCGGTGAGCTGAGTCAGCTTGCCCTGCCGCCAATAACCCGCCGCCAGACTTTCGCTGCGGATCAGGATTTCATCCTCGACGATCATCACCTCTCGCCCGACCAGAGGCTCGCCGACACCCGCCGAGCCGTCGGCGCGTTTGGCGGTCACGGTCGAAGCGGTTTCCGTCATGCCGTAGCCACACCAGCAGCGGACTCCGGCGTTTTCGGCGCGCTGGGTGAGTTCAAGAGGAATTTCCGCCCCGCCGAGCAGCACGTCGGTTAACGAGGCGGGCAACTGCTGCTGATTGAGCAGCCGCCAAAGCTGAGTCGGCACCAGCGAGGCGTGGCTACAGCCTTGCAACGCCTGTTCGAGAGACTGGTTTTCAGCCACCACCAGTTGTGCTCCGGCGGTCAGCCAGCGCCAGACAATGCCCTGCCCCGAGACGTGAAACAGCGGCAGCGAAAGCAACCAGCCATTACTCGCGTTGAAAGGAATGAGATCCAGCACCCCGCGCGCGCTGGCGAGATGCGCCGCGACGCTGTGCGCGGCGGCTTTGGGTAGCCCGCTCGACCCCGAGGTTAACGTCAGGGTGGCAATGCGCTGCGGCTGATAGTCCGGCGTCTTAATGCTGTGGCCGTGAGACAGGCTCAGCGCGGGGATCGCGGTGCCCAACGGCTCATCGCTCAGGTCGAGAATAAAGTCGATATCCAGTTGCGGCAGCAATGGGTCACACAAAGCAACAGGCAGCTGCGGGTTCAGCGGCAGAAGCCTTGCTCCGGCTTGAATCAGCGCCAGATAGCACAACAGCGCGTTAAGGCTGTTCTTGCCACGCAGCGCCACGCCACGGCCTTCGGCCACGCCTTGCTGGGTGAAACCGGCACACAGCGAGTCAACGCGCTGCTGTAAGTCTCTCCAGCACCAGGCTTTTCCGGATGACTTGATGGCAATCGCAAAAGGCGTTTTGCTGGCCCACGCCTGCCACGGCCACGTTGTTAACGCTGCCATACCACCTCCAGCGCGGATTCTTCTAGCAGGGGTTGTTCGGCCTCAGGCCAAGGGCGGACCAGCTGCGACTGGATGAGATCCAGCGTGTCGAGGCCCGGCTGGGTGTCGGGCGTGAGCCACGCGGCCATGCGCGCCAGCTGGGTCAAGCCGAGGCTGGATTCAATACTAGAGCTGATCACCGCCTCCAGCCCGGCACGGTGCGCTTTGGCAATCAGTTCGCGACACCGCGTCAGGCTGCCAGTCAGGGTCGGCTTGATAATAATCGCCGCCAGCCCCTCTTCGGCACGGATTTCAAAACCCGCCTCGCGCACGCTTTCATCCCAAGCAATGGCTATTCCGCTGGCGCGGGCAAAATCGCGAGACTGTTCACGGGTCAGGCAAGGCTCTTCAATAAAGGCGATGCGCGAACGCAGCGCGGGAGCCACGTAGCGCGCAAAAGCCTCGGCCTTGGCTGGCGTCCAGCTGCGGTTGGCGTCCAGCCGCAAACGCAGGTGCGGCAAGGCTTCCAGCAGCATGCTGACATTCAAACCATCGCCCACCGCCTCGTATAATCCGACTTTAACCTTGGCAACGGGCTGGTTGGCAAGGCGCTGATAGAGCGCGTCCGGGTCGCCGTGGCACAGCGGCGCACAGGCGTAATTCCCCGCCTGCGGCAGCGCGTCGCGCAGTTCGGCGTCGGCAATGCTCAGACCAAAAGCCACCGACGGCATGGTATTAAAAGCCGACGCCAGCGCGCTGAGCGAAGCCCCTTGCAGCCACTGGGCCAGCGCGTGCTGGACGCCCTGCTGCGCCTGCTCGACGCTTTCCAGACTAAAGTCCGGCAGTGGCGCAATTTCCCCCCAGCCGCACTTTTCGTCCTGCCACAGCTGTACCAACAGCCCGTCGCGGGTTTTCAGGCGCTGATTTCTCAACACAATGCCCGCCTCCATCGGCAGGCTATAACGGTACAGCGTAGCGCGGCGCATTAAGGATTACGCTTGAATTTGCTGAAGTCCGGCTGGCGTTTTTCGTTAAACGCGTTGCGGCCTTCCTGACCTTCGTCGGTCATGTAGAACAGCATGGTGGCGTTGCCCGCCAGCTCTTGTAAACCGGCCTGACCGTCGCAGTCGGCATTAAGGGCGGCTTTCAGGCAGCGCAGCGCCATCGGGCTGTTTTGCAGGATTTCACGACACCAGCGCACGGTCTCTTTTTCCAAATCGGCCAGTGGCACCACGGTGTTAACCAAGCCCATGTCCAGCGCGGCGGCGGCGTCATACTGACGGCAGAGGAACCAGATTTCACGCGCCTTTTTCTGGCCGACAATGCGCGCCATGTAAGAAGCGCCCCAGCCGCCGTCAAAGGAGCCGACTTTTGGCCCGGTCTGACCGAACACCGCGTTGTCGGCGGCAATGGTCAGGTCACACATCATGTGCAGCACATGGCCGCCGCCGATGGAGAAACCGGCCACCATCGCTACCACTGGCTTTGGACAGGTGCGGATTTGGCGCTGGAAGTCGAGCACGTTCAGGTGGTGAACGCCGCTGGCGTCCTGATAACCGCCGTAGTCACCGCGCACTTTCTGGTCGCCGCCGGCGCAGAAGGCTTTGTCACCTTCGCCAGTCAGCACAATCACGCCGATGTTGTCGTCATAGCGCGCATCTTCCATCGCGCGGATCATCTCTTTGACGGTCAGCGGGCGGAAGGCGTTGCGCACCTGCGGGCGATTAATGGTGATTTTGGCGATGCCGTCCGCCGACTTGTGATAGCGAATATCTTCAAATTCGCCGCTGCAATCGAGCCACTCAATCGGGGCGTACAGCTCTTTTTCATCAGGATAAATCATGTTCAACTTCCTTTAAGACAGGTGAAGTAATGAATGCCAGCGCCTGACGGGCAAACTCAGTCGGATTAGCGCGATGGGCGTTATGCCCGGCATTGGCGATGGTGCGCAGCGGGAAACCGGCCTGCTGCGCGAGAAGCGTAAATTTCTGGTCCTGTGCGCCGCACAGCCAAACCACCGGCAGCGCGAGGCGTGACAAGGGCTGGCGCAGGTCGGGCTGCACCGCCAGAGAAGTGGCACCCAGCATGGTGGCAATCGCCGGAGCCTGATTATTGGCGCGTAAATCCACCAAGCGCTGGCGCTGGGCGTCGCTCAGGTCGCTAAAGACCGGTTGGCGATACCAGAGTTGCAGCACCTGGTCGATGGGCTGAAAGCGAAAACGAGTGATCCACAGTTGGTCGTGATGACGGCGCTGCTGGCGGTCGCGCAGGGTTCTCAAGCCCGGATTGGCCCCTTCGACCAGCACACCGCGCAGGCCACGGGTATCGCCATAGCAGGCGTGGTAGAGGCTGATTCGCCCGCCGAGTGAATACCCCAGCAGCCAATAATCGTCGATTCCCTGCTGCTGCAAGGTGGCGGTGAGTTGCTGGCTGACGTCGGCAAAACCGGCAGCGGTAATAGAGGCTGAACAGCCGTGGCCGGGCAAATCCACCAGCAAACAGCGAAACTCGCCGAGGTGCGGCAACAGGGATTGCCAATCCTCACCGCTGCCCAACAGGCCGTGAAGCAGCACCAACCAAGGGCGTCCGCTGAGATGAGTATTAACTTGTTGGCAACTGAGCATCAGAGTGCCCCCGCCTGAGCCACCAGCTCGCGCAGCATCGCCGCGCCGTCGCCGCTGGCCACTTTTAGCTCGATCAGCGTCGCGCCTTGACGCTGCCAGCCACTTTGCACCTCGTCGGTTAGCTCATCCATGCTGGCCAGGCTGGCATAGTGCAGGCCGAACATCGCCGCCGCGTGGCTGAACTCCACGTCTTGCGGCATGCAGTAGAAACGCTGGCGTTGCTCTTCCGGCGTCGGCAACAGAGAGAAAATCTGCCCGCCGTTGTTGTTCACCACCACCATCACCGTCGGCGCAGAGCAGTGACGCAGCAGGGCCAGCGCGTTTAGGTCATACAGCGCCGAGAGGTCACCAATCAGGATGAGCGTGGGTTTCTGCGTGGCGCGCTGTACCCCGGCGGCGGTGGAAATCAGCCCGTCGATGCCGCTGGCTCCGCGATTGGCAAACACCGGATAACCCGCCGGAAGCTGGGCCAGCGAGTCCACCAGCCTGACCACCAGACTGTTGCCGACAAACAGCTGGCCGTCGGCAGGCAGCAAGTCTGGTAAATGACGCGCCAGAGAAGCTTCGCCAAAATGGCTCGCCAGACGGCTTTCCGTCAGCGCCATCGCGCGTTGAGAAAGAGAATGTAGCTCCGCCGCCCAAGGCTGTTGAGGCTCGGCGGGGTGCAGCTTCAGCCATTCGCTGACGGCGATTTGGATCCGCCGCCCCTGATGCTGGGCTGGGTCGAGGCGGCCGGGCATGGAGTCTATCAGCCAGTACTCCTGCGGCTGGCAGGCGGCCTGCCACTGCAGCAGGCGTTTGCCTGTCAGGCTGCCGCCAAACTGAATCACTAATTCCGCCTGCGCCAGCGTCTGTCGAGCCTGCGGATGCGCCAGCCAAAGGTCGGCGCAGGGCAGCGGGTTGCCGGTTTGCGACTGCACGTCGCTGATTAATGGCCAACCGAGGGTGTTGGCCCACTGCGCCAGCCTTTGGCCCGCTTCGGCGGCGATGCGCCCGGCGATAATCACCCCACGCTTTTGCCGCCACTGCGCCCAGTCGGCCTCAACCGGCTGGCGTGGAGTCGGCGATGTGCGCAGCCAAGGCTGGCGGCCTTGCCACCAGTCGCCCAGCGCCTGAGACCAGTCGAGATAGTCATCGCCCTCCTCGCCGTACAGCGGCTCGGCGAACGGACAGTTGATGTGCATCGCCCCGTGCTCCAACGCGCAGAGGCCATTGTCGATAGCCGACACCAGCCAGCGTGCGCTGATGTCCGGCGTCGGTCGCGGCAGATTGAGACTTTGCTGTGGGTGGCTAGCGAAGAGGTCTGGCTGACGAATGGCCTGATTAGCGCCGCAGTCAATAAGCTCCGGCGGGCGGTCGGCGGTCAGCATGATCAGCCTTTCGCCAGTCAACCCGGCTTCAATAATTGCCGGATAGAGATTGGCCACCGCGGTGCCGGACGTGACAATCACCGCCACCGGCTGGCCGCTGGCCTTGGCTAAGCCGAGGGCGAGATGCCCCAAGCCGCGCTCATCAAAATGGGTGTGGCAAATCAGCTTAGGGTTACTCGCCGCCGCCAGCGTCAATGGGGTTGAGCGCGAGCCGGGCGCGATGCAGACGTGCTGCACCTGATGGCGGGTTAAAGCTTCTAAAATCAGCGTGGCCCAGCGGCGATTAAACATGGCGGTAGATTGCGTTGATGGCATTGGTAGACTCCGACGAACCCGATTTAGCCCGCTCGCACGGCAGGTAGCTCAGGATATTGCTGCTCGGCGGACTCGGCCGAGCTCGCCCCCTCGTCTAGCAGGGTGCGCAGCCCTGCGGCTTTATTTTCGATTTCCAGCCACTCTTGCTCGGCGTCTGAACCGGCAACAATTCCCGCTCCGGCGAACAGCTCCAGCTGGCTGCCTTTCACCGCCGCCGAGCGCAGCGCCACGGTGAATTCGCTGCGCGTTAGGCTGAGATAGCCCGCCGAACCGGCGTACCACTGGCGGTCAAAGGGTTCGTGGCGCGCAATGAATTCGCGCGCGGCCTGACGCGGCAAACCGGCCACGGCGGCGGTGGGTTGCAGGCGTTGCAGGCAGTCGGCGTCGTCAGCTCTCGCCAAAACAGCCTGAATGCTGCGACGCAAATGCTGCACTTTACGCAGACGGAGAATTTCGGCGGGCATCACGTCCAAAGAGCGCGCCCCGCCCTGCAATCGCTGGCAGATGTCGTCAACCACCAGCATGTTTTCGCGCTGGTTTTTAGAGTCATTGAGCAGCCACTGGCCGAGGGCGCGGGCCTGCTGATGGTCATCGGCCGCGGCCACGGTTCCGGCCAGCGCTTCGGTAAAGAGTTGGCGTTTTTCCCGTAGGAACAGCCGCTCAGGGCTGGAGCCGAGAAACGCCTGCTGCGGCGCAAACGCCAGCATGAAGTGGTAACAGTGGTGATTCACCGCGCGGCTGGCGGCCAGAAATGAGGCCGGATTCAGCGGCTGGCTGAGGGCCAGCGTGGTTTTGCGCGCCAGCACCACTTTGTCGAACTGGTTCTGTTTAATGCCGCTGAGCACGGCGTCTATCATCCGCGCCCACTGTGGCTGAGTCGGCAGATGCTGGTAGCGCACCACCTGAGACTTCAGCGCCGGTAAGGGGCGCGAGTTGACCAAAGTGCGCAGAAAAGCGCGCATTTTGTCGGCTTCTTCACGCAGAGAAACTGAGCTGTAGAGCTGGCAACGCAAGCTGCAATGGCCATCGCGGCGGGTGATTTCAATGCGTGGCAGAAACAGCGCATGGCTGGCCTGTGCGCCACCCATGCCGTCATTGAAGGCGTTCAGCCCCCAAACGCGCAGTTCCGGGAAGTCAGGATATTGCTGCAAGAAGCGCTGGGCGGCAGGCATGTCGCGGAAGTTTGCCGCGTCGCCGCACAGCACCACTTCTTCGGCGTCATCACGCTGCTGCCAATAGAATTTCGGGTAACAAGGCTGGGCGTCGAGCCATTCCAGCATGCCGCCGTGGGGTTGTTCAGGGAGTCGATAAGTGAACTGCCGGAGGCCCGCCGCGTCGGGGAAAGTGCCCAACAGCGCCGTGTCCAACTGGTCAAGAATTGCTGAAATCTGTTTCACCGCCACCTCAGCCGCATCCGAATGGTTTGATGTCGGGCAGAATGCCCTTCTGGATCAAAAAACGGGTTAGATCAAGTACGGGTGAATTATGCGGCGTTGCCGGGATTTAAAATATGCGGCAGATCAAGGCAGAGCCAGAGCCTGTAGATATGAAGGGGTAGTGAATCATTCAGAGGGGTTATAAGGCAGAAAACAGAGAGGCAGCCGAAGCTGCCTCTGGGACGATATTGCCGCGCTTAGCTTAGCGACGCAGCAGTAAACCGATCACCAAACCCACAGCGGCACCGGCACCTACGCCGTGCCATGGGTTTTCGCGCACGTAGCTGTCAGTCTGCTCAGCCACCTGACGCGCTTTGGCACAGTAAGAGTTCGCGCCGTTGCTCAGGCGAGATTTTACCTCTTCCAACGCCTGCTCCGCGCGGCTTTTAATCTCGATATATTTTTCATCTGCTTTGTCACCGGAGGATTTCAGTACCTCTTCCAGCGTTTCGGAAAGCATTCTTAAATCATCGTCCAGTGACGCTTGCTGCGGTTCAAATTGATTCGACATGGTTATCTCCTTATTTTGTGATTATCACGATACCCATTAACCCTAGCGCAGATTTGCCATAAACGCAGGGTCAAAAACGGAGAGAGCCGCTGTCGCCGGTCTTTTAAGAACCTTCTGACCGCGTAACGGGCGGGAATGGCGGTTTATCCATCGCCAATTGCTGGGCCGCCGCGCGCTGCTTTTCCCGGCGCTCGGCCAGCCACAGGCCGCTATTTTTCATCGCGTAGCCAAACAGCAGGCCGACCAGCAGGGAGAGCACCACCTGACGCCAGTCGCCTTGGGCGGCGAACGTGGCACAGGCGCCGATGAAGGTGCCCGGCACAAAAGCCAGCCACTGCTGCCACGCTTGGATACACATCAGGAAGGCCACGATGCCGGTCAGCAGGTAGCCCAGCAGCGTCCACTCAGGGCGCAGCGAGCTGCCAGCGATAATCACTTCAGCCCAGAACACGCCACTCAGGCAGGTCAGCGTGCTGATAACCAATCCACGCAATCCGCCTTTCGGGCAGGCGAAATACGCCGTGCAGCCAAGGAAGCCAGCCCAGCTAATCAGCCCCAGACTAATAGCCACCCAGCCCCAGATGCCGGAGAGAATGCCGGTAGTAATGGCGATCATCACCAATACGTTCATGATGTGTAAACCCTGTACGATTCTGAACAAGCGCGCAGTTTACGCATCGGCAAAAATAATGGAATGGGTTAGATCACAATATCGATGTAATTTATTGTTGAACGTACATACAAACGTGATTTACATCACACTATTTCAACAAATTGTACAAATAGCGCCCATAAAAAAACCGCCCATCGAAATGAGCGGTTTTCAATTTCACTACTATATCAGGCTATCAGAACAGCGGTTGCGCCATCTGAACCAGCGTGATCAGCGGCTGTGGATAGATACCCAAGATCAGCACCAGAATCGCGGAAATCAGCACGACCACACCACCCGCAGTCAACGCCCAGTTGTTCGGCGTATCGCGAACCAACTTGTCAGGTGCGCTCAGGTACAAGCTCACGGTAACGCGCAGGTAGTAGTAAAGACCAATCGCAGAACCGACCACCACGGCACCGGTCAGCCACCACAGATGCGCGGTCACGCCGGTCGCAATCACGTAGAACTTACCGATAAAGCCTAAGGTCATTGGGATACCGGCCAGTGACAGCATCATCACGGTCATTACCGCAGACAGGATTGGCTTGTGCCAGAACAGACCACGGTAGGAGAACAGTGATTCTGCGTCCGGGCCTTTGTACGGGCTAGACATCAGGCTAACCACGCCGAAGGCGCCCAAGCTGCTGAACAGGTAACCGGCCAGATAAACGCCGACGGTTTCCATCGACAACTGGTGAGTCTGTACTGCAATCAGTGCCACCAGCAGGTAACCCAAGTGCGCGATTGAGGAGTAACCCAACAGGCGCTTGATGTTGCTCTGGCTGATAGCCATCAGGTTACCGACCAGAATCGAGCAGAAGGCGATGATGCCCAGCACGACGCGAATCGCTTCGCTGTCGGCCACCGGCGCGTACAGGAACAGACGCATGACTACGGCGAAGATAGCAATCTTGCTGGCAGTCGCCAGGAAGGTTGAAACCGGAGCCGGTGCGCCCTGATACACGTCTGGTGTCCACAGGTGGAAAGGAACCAGTGACAGTTTGAAGCCCAGACCCACAATCATCATGCCCAGACCTGCCAGCAGCAGCGGCTGGTGCAGCATCACGCCGTCGGCCAGGTTTTTACCCAGCGCGACGAAGCTCAGATCACCAGACTGTGCGTAGATAAGCGCCATGCCGAACAGCAGGAATGACGACGCAGCAGCGGAGAGCAGCATGTATTTGATGCTGGCTTCAAGCGAACGTTTTTGACGGTAGGCATAACCAATCAGGCCGAACAGTGGCAACGAAATCAGTTCGATTCCGAGGAACATTGACGCCAAATGGTTAGAGCATGCCAGCAGAATGCCACCCAGTGCCGCAATCAGCACCAACAGGTAGAACTCTTCCCGGTTGTCCGGGTAACCGGCCAGCCAAGGATAGGCAAAGGTGCTGGTAGCCAAACTCGCCAGCAATACCAACCCAATGTAGAACATTGAGTAACCGTCAACACGAAGCAGTGGAGTGACGTCCTGCGGCCCGACCTGCCCTACATAGTAGAGGGAAAGCAGAGCCACGTTCAGACCGATAACTGTCAGTGTGGCATTAAGGAAATGGTCGCGTCGCCACGCAATGGACAGCATCACCACCACCACTGTCAATCCGACGATCATCAGCGGTAACAGTGCGATCAGATTTTGAAGTGTAAATGTCATGGCGAGTTACGGCCTTGTCGTTGAAATTGTTGAAACTGATGATCCGAACCAGTGCTGCACGTTAGCCATCGCCGCGCTAGAGGTATCGAGGATTGGCTGAGGATAAACACCCAGCGCCACCAGCAGTACCACCAACAGCAGAATGATAGACAGTTCGCGTGCGGTCATGCCCTGCAACGGCTCTTCTGATTTTGCTTTGCCGTAGTAAGCGCGCTGCATCATCACCAAAGAGTAAACCGAAGCAAAGACCAGACCGAAGGTCGAGATGACAGTGATCACCGGAACAATCGGGAAGCTGCCAAACAGGATCATGAATTCACCGACGAAGTTACCGGTGCCCGGCATACCCAGTGTCGCCACTGCGAAGAACAGCGACAGCGCAGGCAGGTACTTAATCCGCCCCCACAGTCCGCCCATCTGACGCATGTCGCGGGTATGCAGACGCTCGTACAACTGGCCGCAGATGATGAACATACCTGCCGCAGACAGGCCGTGAGCAATCATCTGAATCACAGCGCCCTGGTAAGCCAGTTGGCTGCCGGTGAAGATAGCAATCAGTACAAAGCCCATGTGCGAAACAGAGGTGTAAGCAATCAGACGCTTGATATCGGTCTGAGAGAACGCCATCCACGCACCGTAGAAGATACCGATAACGCCTAGCCACATAGCGATTGGCGCGAACTCATGCGACGCATTCGGGAAGAATGGCAACATGAAGCGCAACATGCCGTAGGCTGCGGTTTTCAGCAAGATACCTGCCAAGTCAACAGAACCCGCCGTTGGTGCCTGACTGTGGGCATCTGGCAACCAGCCGTGCAATGGCACGACCGGCATTTTCACCGCGAAGGCGATGAAGAAGCCCAGCATCAGCAGGTATTCAACGTTGTGCGACATCGGAGTCTTCAGCAAGTCAGCGTAGTTGAAGGTCCAAGTGCCGGTCGCGTTGTAGTGCACGAAGACCAGACCGAGGATCGCAATCAACATCACCAGACCGCTGGACTGCGTATAGATGAAGAACTTGGTTGCTGCGCTGATACGTGTTTTACCGTCTGACGCTTTGTGTCCCCACAATGCAATCAGGAAGTACATCGGCACCAACATCATTTCCCAGAAGAAGAAGAACAGGAACATGTCGATTGCCAAGAACACGCCGATCACGCCGCCGAGGATCCACAGCAAGTTCAGGTGGAAGAAACCCTGATACTTCTGGATTTCACGCCATGAACAGAGGATAGCCAAGACGCCGAGTAACCCGGTCAGCACCACCATCAGCAAGGACAGGCCGTCCAATGCCAAGTGGAAGCTAATACCAAAGCGCGGGATCCACGGCACAGAGAACTCTGACTGCCATTGTGGAATGCCGGTCGGGCTAGTTAATGAGTAACCACCCTGCAACCACAGTTGCAGGGACAGTGCTAAGGTCAACCCCATCGAGATCAGCGCAATCCAGCGCGGTACTTTGCTGCCGAAACGCTCAGTCTGCCAACACAGCAGCCCGCCGATAAAGGGGATAAGAATTAGCCAAGGAAGTAGCATGGCGTTTTGTGTCCCTATTTGTTCGTACTATCTGTTCTTAAAGAATCAGCAACAGTGCCAAAACAACCACTGCTCCCAAACCCATGGACGCGACATACCAGCGTGTCTGACCGTTTTCACTTAGCGTCAAGCCACGGTTCCCCAAACGGGAGAACACAGCAGGCAGATTCATCAGTGAATTCAGTGGATCACGTTGCAGCAGCTTAGCGATGGCCAGATACGGCTTGACGAAAATCATGTCGTATAACCAGTCGAAGCCCCACGCGTGGAACCACCAGACCGTGAAGAAGCGGCCAATGGCGCTTTTCGCGATGCTGTTTACCAGTGAGCGTTTGCCAAGGTACAGCGCGGCTGCCAGCAAGATGCCAACAATCGCCACAACGCCCGAGGTGATTTCCAGGGTCAGTACACTGCCGTGCGCCAGCTCAGTCGTCTCAGGCAGTACGCCTTTCAACGGTGGCACGATCATCGCACCGATGAAGGTGGACAATACCAACAGCACCAGCAGTGGCAGATGGTGAGTAATGCCTTTACCCGCATGCGCTTTGATCTTCTCTTCGCCGTGGAACACGATGAAGATCATGCGGAAGGTATATAGGGAAGTCATAAACGCCCCGACCAGACCTGCAATCATCAGATTGAGATGGCCGTTTGCCCATGCACCCGCCAGAATTTCATCCTTACTGAAGAAGCCCGCGGTGATAAGTGGCAAGGCAGACAGGGCTGCGCCACCGACCAGGAAACAGACATACACCAGTGGAATCGATTTACGCAGGCCACCCATCTTGAAGATGTTCTGTTCGTGGTGGCAGGCCAAAATGACCGAACCAGACGAAAGGAACAGCAGCGCTTTGAAGAACGCGTGCGTCATCAGGTGGAAGATGGCGGCATCCCACGCCTGCACGCCCAGCGCCAAGAACATGTAGCCAATCTGGCTCATGGTGGAGTAAGCGAGAACGCGTTTGATGTCGGTCTGAACCAGTGCGGCAAAACCTGCCAGAACCAGCGTCACTGCGCCAACGATGCCAACCAAATGCAGCACTTCAGGCGCCATCAGGAACAGGCCGTGAGTACGTGCAATCAGGTAAACACCCGCGGTAACCATGGTTGCGGCGTGGATCAACGCAGATACTGGCGTTGGACCCGCCATGGCGTCAGCCAACCAAGTTTGCAGCGGAAGCTGTGCAGATTTACCCACTGCCCCACCGAGCAACATCAGCGTCGCCCAAGTGATAGCGGTGTCGCCAACGGCCAGTTTCTGCGGAGCCAGTACCATCAGTTCACGGAAGTTCAGCGTACCCAACTCGCGGTACAGGATGAACAGTGCGAAGGCTAAGAACACGTCACCAACGCGGGTCACGATGAAGGCTTTCATCGCAGCAGCGCCGTTGGCTGGGTGGGTGTAGTAGAAACCGATCAGCAAGTAGCTGCACAGGCCCACGCCTTCCCAACCGAGGTACATCAGCAACAGGTTGTCTGCCAGTACCAGAATCACCATGCTGGCGATAAACAGGTTGGTGTAAGCGAAGAAGCGCGAGTAGCCCTCTTCACCGCGCATGTACCAAGACGCGAACATGTGGATGAAGAAGCCCACGCCGGTGACCACGGACAACATGGTCATCGACAAGCCATCCAGCGTCAGGGTAGCGGCGATGTTGAAGTCGCCCACTTGCATCCAGCTCCACAGGTTCTGGTTGAAAACTTCATGGCCCGCAGCGCGCTGCGTCATGAAATCAATACCGACATACAGGGTCGTCAGCGCAGCCAGACCAATAGAACCCACACCTACGGTGGCGGCAGTATTCTCAGACCAGCGACCGCGTGAGAAGGCCAGCAGAACGAAGCCAATCAGCGGGAACAAAATAGTTAAATATAATAGGTTCATCCGCGCATCTCACTGACAGTGTCGATATTCAGGGTGTGGCGACGGCGATAGAGTTGCAACAGCAACGCCAGACCGATACTGGCCTCAGCCGCTGCCAGACTGATTGCCAGGATGTACATCACCTGACCATCAGCTTGCCCCCAATAGCTCCCAGCCACGATGAACGCCAACGCCGCTGCGTTGATCATCACTTCCAGACTGATCAGCATAAACAGCAGGTTGCGACGGACAAGCAGCCCGGTCAGCCCCAAAACAAACAGAATTGCGGCCAAAATCAGGCCATGCTGTAGAGGGATCATGCTCTCTCCTCCGTTTTTCTTTTTGCCATCTCATTGGTCGCTGGCGCATCACCGAACACTTCGCCCGGCTTGCTTTCGCGCCCAATGTGGAAGGCAACAACCAAACCGGCGAGCAGCAACATAGATGCCAATTCAACCGCCAGAACGTAAGGACCAAACAGCGCGATACCGACTGCCTTCGCGTCTACCATGGTGCCTTCGATGCCGTGAGTGTGCAGACCAAGGATCGAGGTGATCATTACGCCCAGCAGGACCAGCGACAGGATGGAAGGCCCAATCCAGGTCGCCGGTTTCAGCCATGCGCGTTCTTGTTCTTCGACATTGCCCAAGTTCAGCATCATCACCACGAACACGAACAGCACCATAATGGCACCGGCATAAACGATGATTTCCAACGCACCGGCGAAGTACGCGCCCAGCGAGAAGAACACCGCGGCGATCGCCAGAAGCGAGACGATCAGATACAGCAATGCGTGAACCGGGTTGGTGTGCGTGATAACACGCAACGTCGCCAACACGGCCACCACGGCTGCAATGTAAAATGCAAATTCCATGCTTGCGGCTCCTTAAGGCAACAGACCTTTGACGTTGATCGGTTTGGCTTCGTTTTCAGCTTCGCCTTTCGACTTGCCGTCAACTGCCATACCGGCCATCCGGTAGAAGTTATATTCCGGATATTTACCCGGACCCGAGATCAACAGATCTTCTTTCTCATACACCAGATCCTGACGTTTGAACTCACCGAGCTCAAAGTCTGGCGTCAACTGAATGGCCGTAGTCGGGCAAGCTTCTTCACACAAACCGCAGAAAATGCAGCGCGAGAAGTTGATGCGGAAGAACTCCGGATACCAACGACCGTCTTTATGTTCAGCTTTTTGCAGCGAAATACAGCCTACTGGACAGGCTACCGCACACAGGTTACAAGCAACGCAACGCTCTTCGCCGTCCGGATCGCGCGTCAGCACGATACGTCCGCGATAGCGCGCCGGTACGTTAACTTTCTCTTCCGGGTACATCTGGGTTTCGCGCTTGGCGAAGGCATGCATGCCTATCATCCACAAGCTGCGAACCTGGGTGCCGAACCCGACAACTATCTCTTTCAATGTCATGGCTAAATCACCCCTTATTGCGCGTTGTACAAGATGACCGCAGCGGTCGCCAACAGGTTAAGTAAGGTCAACGGCAGGCAAACTTTCCAGCCGAAAGACATCACCTGGTCGTAGCGGGGACGCGGCAAAGCAGCACGGATCAAAATGAACATCACCATGAAGAAAGCGGTTTTCAGCGCAAACCAGATAAACGGCGGCAGGAATGGACCCTGCCAGCCACCGAAGAACAGCGTCACAATCAGCGCTGACACGGTAACGATACCGATATATTCGCCCACGAAGAACAGACCGAATTTCATACCGGAATATTCAATGTGGTAACCGTCGGCCAACTCTTGCTCGGCTTCCGGTTGGTCGAATGGGTGACGGTGACATACCGCAACGCCGGCAATCGCAAAGGTCACAAAGCCGAAGAACTGCGGAATGATGTTCCACATGTGGGCCTGTGAGTTAACGATGTCCTGCATATTGAAGGAGCCCGCCTGTGCTACCACGCCCATCAGAGACAGGCCGAGGAACACTTCGTAGCTCAGGGTCTGAGCCGACGCACGCATTGCCCCCAACAGGGAGTATTTGTTGTTACTGGACCAGCCAGCGAACAGCACGGCGTAGACGGTCAAACCCGCCATCATCAGGAAGAACAGGATGCCGATGTTCAGATCAGCGGCGAACCACGTTGAGCTCACTGGAACGATAGCGAAAGAGATCAGCATTGAGCTGAACGCAATCATTGGCGCCAAAGTGAAGATCGCGCGGTCGGTGAAACGCGGAACCCAGTCTTCTTTAAAGAACATTTTGATCATGTCAGCAACGAGCTGCAAAGAGCCGCCCCAGCCAACACGGTTCGGTCCGTAACGGTTCTGGAACAGACCGAGCAGACGACGTTCGCCGAAGCTCATGAATGCGCCACACACCACCACGACCAGCAAGATCACGACGGCTTTCAGAACCGCAATCAGCACCTCAATCACTTCAGGTGTAAACCAGCTCATCGTGTTGCCTCCCGCAGATTTTCAACCGTTGCGCCCACCAGAACCGGAGAAATACCCGGCAAGCCCAGTGGCAGACCAACCTGTCCCTGATGCAAGGTTTCGCTCAGACGAACTGGCAGAGTCAGGGTCTGGCCGCCGCAGGTGAATTCCACCCGAGCACCGGCGTTAACGCCCAACTGCGCCGCATCGGCTGGGTTCACCATCACGTAAGGCTCTGGCATACGCTGCTGGATCACGTGCGAACGCTGGCTCATCTCTTCACTACCAAACAGGTGGTAGTAAGGAGCAACGCGCCATTGATTGCTGTCCGTCGCGAAGGCCGCAGGAATGGTGGTGAAGTAGTCAAGGCTGCCCTCGCCTGCTTCAATCATACGCACGCCCGGATCGCCATGACGCAGACTGCCACCAACTTCGCTCTGGAACTTGTTCCAAGCTTGTGGTGAGTTCCAGCCCGGCGCCCAAGCAAACGGCACCTGATTACGATCGGCTAACGGGTTGTTGTTCCCTTCCATAGAGAAGGCAAACATGGTGTCTTTGTCTTGCGGCTGACGTGGTTCATGCACGCTGATGTTGGCGCGCATCGCAGTACGGCCACTCGAACGGTGCGGAGAACGCGCCAGTTTCTGACCGCGAATGCGGAAGCTGGCGTTTGGTGCAGCTTCAACCATGCCTTTCAGCTGTGGCAGAGCGGCAACGCAGGCTTCGATCACGTGGTCTAACTGAGTCCAGTCAACATGACGGCTGTTAACAGTTGAGTGCAGCGAGTGCATCCAACGCCAGCTTTCCAGCATCGCAACAGTAGTGTCGTAGTAAGCCGGGTCATAAACCTGGAAGAAGCGCTGGGCGCGGCCTTCCTGGTTAACCACGGTACCGTCACTTTCAGCGAAGCTGGCCGCAGGCAGGATAAGCGTCGCTTTGTCCATAATGCGGGTGCGCTGATGGTCAACAACCAGCAGGTTTTCAACTTTAGCTAATGCTGCATCAACTTTGGCTTCTGGCGCATGACGGTAAAGGTCATTTTCCATCACGATTGCGCTGTCTGCGCCGCCGTTAGCCAGCAGTTCAAGCGCCGCGTCCAGAGTACCGCCGCCAATCATTGACAGGCCGATGCTGTTGGAAGAGGTCGCTACGAAGGTGATACCGACATCGCTGCCGCGCACTTTCAAGGCTTTAGCCACGTTGGCTGCCGCTTCGATGATGGCGTCGCTGCCCGCATTGCTGCCGGTGATGATCAGCGGTTTACGTGCGCCAGCTAATGCTTGCACGATCACGTCGATCTTCTTGTCTAAACCTTCAGCCAAGTCGGTCACAGCCGGAGCAGACTCGTCCAACGCGTGGGCGATAGCGAAGCCGAAACGGGCTTGCTCATCTACTGGCGCGCGGTAGTTGTATGCCGCGATGTCATCAAGTTTGGTGTTATCAACGTTGGTGATGAACAGCGGGTGCTTAGAGTGCTGACCGATGTTCTGTACCGCCGCGATTTGCCAGTCGGCAACGCGCTGGGCCGCAGCCATTGCGCGAGCTTTGCCTTTTACTGCCTGACGAACAGACAGGGCAATGCGCGCGCCGGTTTGGGTCAAATCTTCCCCCAGAACCAGAACGGCGTCGTACTCTTCGATTTCACGCAGGGCTGGCGTGTGGACGCCGCTGTTGCGCAGAACGTTGAGCATCAGCTCAAGGCGGCCTTGTTCGGCAGCGTTGATACCAGTGTAGAAGTTCTCAGCACCGACCAGCTCGCGCAGCGCGAAGTTGCTTTCGAGGCTTGCACGTGGAGAACCGATACCGATGGCTTTTTTCGACTGACGCAGAATATCTGCCGCGCCCTGCATCGCTTGTTCAGCGTTCAGTTCGATCCAGTCGTTGCCACGCAGCTGCTGTGGTTTCTTCGGACGGTCTTTGGCGTTGACATAGCCATAACCGAAACGACCACGGTCGCAGAGGAAGTAGTGGTTTACGGTACCGTTGTAACGGTTTTCGATACGACGCAGTTCGCCATAGCGCTCACCCGGGCTGGTGTTACAGCCGACGGAACATTGTTGGCAGATGCTTGGCGCAAACTGCATGTCCCATTTACGGTTATAACGCTCTGAGTGCGTTTTATCAGTGAACACGCCGGTCGGACAGACTTCTACCAGGTTACCGGAGAACTCGCTTTCCAGCGGGCCATCTTCTGGGCGACCGAAGTAGACGTTGTCGTGTGCGCCGTAAACACCCAAGTCTTTACCATCCGCGTAGTCCTTGTAGTAACGGACACAACGGTAGCAAGCGATACAGCGGTTCATTTCGTGAGAGATGAACGGGCCGAGATCTTGGTTGTTATGAGTACGTTTGGTGAAGCGATAGCGACGCATGCTATGACCGGTCATGACCGTCATATCCTGCAAGTGGCAGTTGCCGCCCTCTTCACACACCGGACAGTCGTGTGGGTGGTTAGTCATCAACCACTCAACCACGCTCTCACGGAACTCTTTGGCTTCGCCGTCATTGATGGAGATAAACGTGCCATCGGATGCCGGTGTCATACAAGACATCACCAAACGACCGCGCGTATCTTCCGCGTTTTGGTATTGCTTAACCGCACATTGGCGGCAAGCGCCGACGCTTCCCAGCGCCGGATGCCAGCAAAAATAAGGAATATCGAGGCCAAGAGAGAGGCAAGCCTGCAACAGGTTGTCCGCTCCATTTACATCGTATTCTTTGCCGTCTACATGAATCGTAGCCATAGTCAGCATGCTTCCACGTGGCCCACCTTTCAGCGGGCGTTAATCAAAAATTCTTGCCGGGTTGGCGTATATCGTTCGACAGCGCGTCCCTTGTTCTGGGATTTCGCGCGCGGCGGGCTCACGTCCGCCGCTTGATGCCTTCACTACCAGCGCTGTTTCAGCAGGTTGTTTGGCTGAATACCGCCAATCGCCCGCGCATTGCTGTAATGCTGCTTGGCGATGCCCGCCTCAAACTCGTCCCGGAAATATTTAATCGCACTCTGCAATGGCTCCACGGCACCCGGCGCGTGTGCGCAGAAGGTTTTGCCCGGACCAAGCTGGCGGCAAAGCTGCTCGAGCGTTTCGATATCGCCCGGTTGGCCTTCGCCACGTTCCAGCGCGCGGAGGATCTTAACGCTCCACGGCAAACCGTCACGGCATGGCGTACACCAGCCGCAAGATTCACGAGCGAAGAACTCTTCCAGGTTACGCACCAGGGAAACCATGCCAATTTCGTGGTCAACGGCCATTGCCAGCGCAGTACCCATACGGCTACCCGCTTTACCGATGCTTTCGAAATCCATTGGCAGGTCGAGGTGGTCGCCGGTCAGGAAGTCCGTCCCTGCCCCACCCGGTTGCCAGGCTTTGAATTTCAGACCATCGCGCATGCCACCGGCATAATCTTCGAGGATTTCACGTGCGGTGATACCAAACGGCAGCTCCCAAACGCCCGGATTTTTCACCCGGCCGGAGAAGCCCATCATCTTGGTACCGGCATCATTACTTTTGCCTGCGGAAATACCTTTGTACCAATCCACGCCGTGCTCAACGATAGCCGGCACGTTGCACAGGGTTTCAACGTTGTTTACACACGTTGGTTTGCCCCATACGCCAGACGATGCTGGGAAAGGTGGTTTGGAACGCGGGTTAGCACGGCGGCCTTCAAGGGAGTTAATCAGCGCGGTTTCTTCACCACAGATGTAACGCCCTGCGCCGGTGTGCACCACCAGTTCAAAGTCAAAACCGGTACCGAGGATGTTTTTCCCCAGGAACCCAGCAGCTTTGGCTTCTTCAATGGCTTTACGCAAGTTCACTGCTGCTTCGATGTACTCGCCGCGCAAGAAGATGTAACCACGGTAGGCTTTCAACGCGAATGCGGCGATCAGCATGCCTTCCACCAGCAGGTGTGGCATTTGCTCCATCAGCATACGGTCTTTATACGTGCCCGGTTCCATCTCATCGGCGTTACACAGCAGATAGCGGATATTCATGCTTTCGTCTTTCGGCATCAGGCTCCACTTCAAACCGGTGGAGAAGCCTGCGCCGCCGCGACCTTTCAGGCCAGCGTCTTTGACCAGCGTGACCACGTCATCCTGAGCCATACCTTTCAGCGCTTTCTCAGCACCAACGTAGCCATTTTTGCTACGGTATTCGTCAAGGAAAACCGGCTGCTTATCATCGCGCATACGCCAGGTCAGCGGATGCATCTCTGGCGTGCGGTTAATCTGTTTTGGCGTAAATCCCTGGAATGTCATGAGTAACGCTCCAATAATTCACCAATGTTTTCCGGCTTCAGGTAGCTGTGAGTGTCCTCGTCGATCATCATCGTCGGGCCTTTGTCACAGTTACCTAAACAGCAGGTCGGCAGCAGAGTGAAGCGACCATCTTCGGTCGTTTGGCCCGGCTTGATGTGCAGCTGTTCTTCGATTGCCGCCTGAATGCCTTGGTAACCGGTGATGTGGCACACCACGCTGTCACAATAGCGAATCACATGGCGACCCACCGGCTGGCGGAAGATTTGGCTATAAAACGTTGCCACGCCTTCGACGTCACTGGCAGGAATATCGAGGATTTCAGCGATGGCGTAAATCGCACCATCTGGCACCCAGCCACGGTGTTTTTGCACGATTTTCAACGCTTCGATAGACACCGCGCGGGCATCTTCGTAGTGGTGTTTTTCGTGCTCAATCGCTTCACGCTCAGCGTCGTTAAGCTCGAACGCAGCAGGTTTTGCGGTCGGCTCGGAGACGTTGATGTACTGAACCTCTGAGTCTTTATTGATATCTGTCATCGTTAGCGGTCCACATCTGACATTACAAAATCGATACTGCCCAGGTAGACGATCAAATCGGATACCAGGCTGCCACGGATAACTGACGGGATCTGCTGCAAATGCGGGAAGCTAGGCGTACGAACGCGGGTACGGTAGCTCATGGTGCTGCCGTCGCTCGTCAGGTAGTAGCTGTTGATCCCTTTGGTCGCTTCAATCATCTGGAAAGATTCTTGCGCAGGCATGACAGGACCCCAAGACACTTGCAGGAAGTGCGTGATCAGCGTCTCGATATGCTGCAGCGTGCGTTCTTTCGGTGGCGGCGTGGTCAGCGGGTGATCGGCCTTGAACGGGCCTGCTGGCATATTGGCGTAACACTGCTCCAAAATGCGCAGACTCTGACGCAGCTCTTCTACTTTCAGCATAACGCGTGAGTAGCAGTCACTGACGCCGTCGCCCACTGGCACTTCAAACTCGAAGTTTTCGTAACCAGAATATGGACGCCATTTACGCACGTCGAAATCAATACCTGTCGCGCGCAGACCTGCACCCGTGGTACCCCATGCCAACGCGTCTTCCGCGTTGTAAGCCGCAACGCCTTTCGAACGACCAATCAGAATGGTGTTTTTCAGGGCAGCTTTAACATAAGAGTCCAGACGAGCAGGCATCCAGTCGAGGAATTCGCGCAGCAGGCGTTCCCAGCCTTTCGGCAGGTCGTGTGCGACACCGCCGATACGGAACCAAGCTGGGTGCATACGGAAGCCGGTAATGGCTTCGATCAGATCGTAGATTTTCTGACGGTCGGTGAACGCGAAGAACACTGGGGTCATCGCACCGACGTCCTGAATGAACGTACTGATGTACAACAGGTGGCTGTTGATACGGAACAGTTCAGACAGCATAACGCGGATGGTGTTAACGCGGTCGCCTACGGTAATCCCAGCCAGTTTTTCAACTGCCAGCACGTAAGGCATTTCGTTAACGCAGCCGCCGAGGTATTCGATACGGTCGGTGTACGGAATGTAGCTGTGCCAAGATTGGCGCTCGCCCATTTTTTCCGCACCACGGTGGTGGTAACCCACGTCCGGAACGCAGTCGACAATCTCTTCGCCATCAAGCTGCAAGATGATGCGGAACGCACCGTGCGCAGACGGGTGGTTTGGACCGAGGTTGAGGAACATGAAGTCCTCGTTTTCGGTGCCGCGCTTCATGCCCCAATCTTCAGGCTTGAAAGTCAGTGACTCCATCTCCAGATCTTCTTTCTGCTTAGTCAGCTCGAAAGGATCGAATTCGGTAGCACGGGCCGGATAGTCTTTACGCAGCGGGTGCCCTTCCCAGGTCTGAGGCATCATGATGCGCGTCAGGTGCGGGTGGCCGTCGAAGGTAATGCCAAACATTTCCCACGTTTCGCGCTCATACCAGTTGGCGTTCGGGAACACCTTGGTGATGGTCGGAAGGTGCAGGTCGTTTTCTGACAACGCCACCTTGAGCATAATGTCGCGATTACGCTCAACGGAGATCAGGTGATAGAAAACGGAAAAATCCGCGGCCGGTAAACCGTCGCGGTGAGTACGTAAACGCTCATCTACGCCATGCAGGTCGAACAGCATGACATAAGGCTTTGGCTGTTTTCGTAAAAAGGTGATCGCTTCCAGTATCTGTTCGCGCTTGATCCACACCACGGGTATGCCGGTACGGGTCGGTTGAACAGTAAAGGCCTCAGGCCCAAAACGGTTACGCAATTCGCCGATGACCGGATCATCAAGATGATCTCGGGTTTGCCATGCTGGCTGAGCGGTGTCTTGCGTCGTCAAATCTGTCATTTTATTTTCACCACACTAAATGGTCATTTATGCCGTAAGGGGGTGTATCGCTACCAACCGCCCCTCAGGGTTGACTCTCAGACCGCAGTGTTAAATCTCGTCAGGAGACTTCAGATTCGTCACGGCGATACGCTCTGCGCGTTTACGCTCTTTCTCAGATTGCATATTCGCGCGGTAAACGCCCTGATCCCCAACAACCCACGACAGCGGGCGACGTTCTTTGCCGATAGATTCTTGCAGCAGTAACAGGGCCTGCATGTAAGCTTCCGGACGCGGCGGGCAACCTGGGATATACACGTCAACCGGTAAGAACTTATCTACACCCTGAACCACGGAGTAAATGTCGTACATACCGCCGGAGTTCGCGCATGCGCCCATCGAGATAACCCATTTCGGCTCAAGCATTTGGTCATACAAACGCTGAATAACCGGAGCCATCTTGGTAAAACAGGTTCCTGCAACTACCATGAAATCGGCCTGGCGCGGAGAAGCACGGAGAACTTCAGCACCAAAACGAGCAACGTCGTGTACCGCAGTAAACGACGTCACCATTTCAACGTAGCAGCACGAAAGGCCGAAGTTATACGGCCAAAGGGAGTTTTTGCGACCCCAGTTCACCATCCCATGCATCGCCTCTTCGAGGTTCCCCATGAAGACGCTGCGCTTTACCTGTTCTTGCAGAGGATCGCTGACGATCTCTTGCTTTTGCAGGGGGTAACGGTCGTTCTCACCGTCCGGGTCTATGCGGGTGAGCGTATAGTCCATCTTATTGCCTCGCTATTACTTACTGCGGATGACTGTTGGTGTTAATCGCTGGGCTCGGTTTAACAGGTCCTTTCGAACGTGTTGGTGTCCAGTCCAATGCGCCAATACGCACCAGATAAAACAGACCGGCTAACAGGACTAAAATGAAAATGGCGGCTTCGACGAACCCGACCCACCCGCTTTCACGGATAGAGGTTGACCATGCATAGAGATACAAGGCTTCCACGTCGAAAATGACGAAAAACATCGCGACTAGATAGAATTTGGCGGAAAGACGCATGCGGGCGGTACCCACGGATGCGATACCAGATTCGAAAGGCGTGTTTTTGTATCGCGCTCTGGCTCTCCCGCCAAGGAACGCTGCGCCCAGTAACATGAGGCAACAAAGACCTATTGCGACGATCAGAAATACCGCGAACGCCCAGTGTTGAGCGATAACTTCAGTGGCTGTTGACATACTCTTAGCTTACTCATCAAAAGCGGCGCAATCGCATCTGCTCTTTAACGGCAGCTTGCACACCACATCGATTCAAGGGAAGGATTAATAACCACACCGTTTCACGGCTTATAAACGGTTTAAGCCAGTGATTTACTGTGGGCTTTTTACTCCTTTCTATAACCTTTTGTCAACTTAGACAAAAGTATCTCCACATTAATTTACATGCTTATCATTTTATTAACATATCATGCGACGCCGATGTGCTAAATCGAGTCAGTAAAATAGTTTGATAGAACAAAGGCATGTTCTCGGGATTTAATGCGTCGACTCCAACAATAGCATTGTCGCAGGAATAAGCGGTTCTTCCACTCACTAAACAAGGTTATTTTTTTGATCCAGGACACAGTTTGGGCAAGTTTGGTGGCAAAAAGCACAGCGATTTAACAACTTTTTTTTAAAAAGTTAAATTTCAAAGCAGTTTCGTACCTAGGATAAAGATCGAAAATAGGGGCGTTTTAGGTGGTTTTTAGGCTTTCTGGATCGAAGAAAACAGTGGCTTTCTGGCAGGTGCGGGAAGAGGTTTACTGAAGGAAATGGGCGTCAGGGGTAAAAAATTCAGCAAAGACCTTATTTTGATTAGTTTAACTACCTCTTTAGAAGCATAACACTTTACCCCCCATCCCCGAAAAGCTCAGGGGTGGGGGTAAAGTGGCAGCAGAAGATCTGCTTAGAGTTTAGGCTCGGCAATCACGCTGTGGTCATCGTCGGCCACTGAGCTTTGAGCATAGGCGCTCAAAGAGTAAGGGTCATTCCCCTGCTCCACGGCATTGAAAATCGCCATTGCCAGCTCGTTTTCACTCTGCGCGTTCTTATACAGCACATATTGAGTGTCAGGCAGGCGCGGTAAGCCCTCCTGCTCGCCCAGAACGCGAAGTTCAGGACTCATCATCTCAATAGGTCGTGCAGTGACCCCTAAACCAGCTCTCACCGCTGCGCGAATGGCAGACAGCGTGGAAGCCACATAAGCAATGCGCCATGGGATGCCAGCTTGGTTCAGGTAATCGATTGCCATAGTACGGTAAGGGCTAGGCTCATCGAGTACAACTAAGGGTACGCTGTCGCCCGACGGGTAAGAGAAGTCAGCTGAGCAATACCAAAGCGTTGGCGAGGTGCGCAACACGATGTGTGGGTGATCGGTCGTGGTCACCGTGGTAATTGCTAAGTCAATTTCTTCATTTTCGAGCATAGACAGCATAAACGGACTACGCTGTACTCTGACGTCGATAGATAACTTAGGGTAAATCGACGTTACCCGGCTCAGCAAAAACGGCAAGATGGTGTCAGCAGTGTCATCTGATGCACCAATAGTTATGCCACCCTGCACATTGCTGTACATGAGAGAGGTACAGGCTTCATCGTTGAAGCGCAAAATTTTGCGAGCATAGCCAAGCAGTTGAATACCGTGTTCGGTCAATAACTTATTACGTCCGTGTCTGGCAAACAGCTCTTTACCTACCAGTTGTTCGAGACGCTGCATTTGTTGACTAACGGCTGATTGCGTACGACACACGGCCGCTGCGGCAGCAGCAAACGTATTTAAATCAGCAACTGCAACAAAAGTCCTCAGCAGATCAAGGTCAAGATTGAGGATTGGACGATTTGCATTTGTCATAGTTTTTCTTCACTTTTAAAATCTAATAACAAGCTACCCTGATTGATGCGGCAAAGTTCCCGCAAAATGCAGAATACCAGATATGACGCATACTCACTCATTAGATAAGCGGAAATGAGAAATATTTCTGCAATACGAATCAATTTTATAGGGAGTATTCCCTTTTTTATGCTCTAAATGACCAATTATCTGCTCAACCTAAATTAATAAAAATGATTAGAACTACTAAATTGAGATTTTTTAGTCATATTTATCTGAGAGTTTCTTTTGCGACACAGAGCCGCAGACAGCAAGCCCTGCGGGGTCTAAACCGCATTAAACTCACACAGAAATATAAGCATTATTAATTAATGTATTTTACCCAAAGAAATATAATCCAATAAATTCATTGATTCACCTCGAAGACTTACTTTGAATAGGTCTAATGAGTTAAACCAACCTTAAGAATTTTCCCACAAATTTTAGAATGAAGTTTGTATCCCAAAAGAAATATATTCCTAGCTGAACTTACAAAGTGCTGACAAAAGCATTGGCATAAAATGCGAATCAGCTCTGTTAATTTGTCCAGTCTTTGCAAAGAATACATTGCAGCCTTTTAGGATATCTTTTATACACTAAAGAGACACCTAAGAACTCAACTCAGTTCAATTTTTTAAAATTCCCTTATTATCCGGTAACTTACGAGCATGATTTTGGGTGTTTTTCCCTCTTTCTGTACGCTCTGCATTACGCCGATCTATCGCACACTCACCCACCTCAGAACATCTATCTAGTAAAAAAACAAATCGCAGTGCTTTCATCCAACTAAAAAATGCAACGCCTCCACTTACTTCACTAACCACAGGGTGAGTAATGTTTTGCACCAAAGCTGGGCAGTGCCCTTCAAAACCGCCCTCAGTGGGAGTAAATTGGCAGCTTCGCTTTGTTCCAAGGCATTAGCGCCAAGGAAGAACAGGCTTTACATAAAAGGCTCATCATTACATGTCCCCGATTGAAAAATCCCGCAAACTGGACAACGTCTGCTACGACATTCGCGGCCCGGTACTCAAAGAAGCAAAACGTCTGGAAGAAGAAGGTAATAAGGTCCTCAAACTGAACATCGGCAACCCTGCCCCGTTTGGTTTTGACGCACCTGATGAGATTCTGGTCGACGTTATCCGAAACTTACCGACCGCTCAGGGTTACTGTGACTCGAAAGGCCTTTTTTCCGCCCGTAAAGCCATCATGCAGCATTATCAGGCGCGCGATATGCGTGATATCACCGTTGAAGATATCTATATCGGCAACGGCGTGTCTGAACTGATTGTGCAATCGATGCAGGCACTGCTAAACACCGGCGACGAAATGCTGGTTCCGGCCCCCGATTACCCACTGTGGACCGCCGCCGTTTCGCTGTCTGGCGGTAACGCGGTGCATTATCTTTGCGACGAAGGAGCCGACTGGTTCCCGGACCTCGACGACATTCGTGCCAAAATCACCCCGCGCACTCGCGGCATTGTGATCATTAACCCGAACAACCCAACGGGCGCGGTCTATAGCAAAGAGCTGCTGCTGGAGATCGTCAAGATCGCTCGCGAGCACAACCTGATCATCTTCTCCGATGAAATCTACGACAAGATTCTGTATGACGAAGCCGAGCACATTTCCATTGCCTCGCTGGCACCGGACCTGCTGACCGTTACCTTTAACGGCCTGTCGAAGACCTACCGCGTGGCCGGTTTCCGCCAAGGCTGGATGGTGCTGAACGGGCCGAAGAAGCACGCCAAAGGCTATATTGAAGGCTTGGAAATGCTGGCGTCGATGCGCCTGTGCGCCAACGTGCCGATGCAGCACGCCATCCAAACCGCGCTCGGTGGCTATCAGAGTATCAGCGAGTTTATTCAGCCGGGCGGCCGCCTGTACGAGCAGCGTGACAGAGCCTGGGAGCTGATCAACCAGATCCCCGGTGTCTCCTGCGTGAAGCCAAAAGGCGCGCTGTACATGTTCCCGAAAATTGACGCCAAGCGTTTCAATATTCACGACGACCAGAAGATGGTGCTGGATCTGCTGTTGCAGCAGAAAGTCCTGTTGGTGCAAGGCTCGGCTTTCAACTGGCCTTACCCTGACCACGTGCGTATCGTTACCCTGCCGCGCGTTGACGAGCTGGAAATGGCCGTCGGCAAACTCGGTCGCTTCCTCGAGACTTATCGTCAGTAAGTGAGTCTTTCAGGGCGTCGCGCTGCCGACGCCCTGCTCCTTCTCAATGATTTTTGTTGTTCTCAGGGTGACACCGGCCCCGTTCCATGCTCACAATAGTGCTCATTCGCCGTAGATATTTGAGAGTGTTATGAGCCAAAGCCACTTCTTTGCCCACCTGTCTCGTTTGAAATTGATTGGCCGCTGGCCGCTGATGCGCAACGTGCGTACGGAAAACGTCTCTGAACACAGCCTGCAGGTGGCTTTCGTCGCCCACGCGCTGGCGGTGATCAAAAATCGCAAGTTCAACGGTAACCTCAATGCCGAACGCGTCGCACTTCTGGCGATGTACCACGACGCCAGCGAAGTGCTGACCGGCGACATGCCGACGCCTATCAAGTATTACAATCCGCAGATTGCTCACGAATACAAAAAGATCGAGAAAATCGCCCAGCAGAAGCTGATCGAGATGCTGCCGCTGGAGCTGCAAGATGATTTCCGTTCACTGATTGACGAGCACTATTACAGTGAAGAGGAGAAGCTGACGGTGAAACAGGCCGATGCCCTGTGCGCCTATTTGAAATGTTTGGAAGAGCTGTCGGCCGGTAATAACGAATTCAAGCTGGCGAAGGCGCGTCTGGAGAAGACGCTGGCGCTGCGTAAAAGCCCGGAAATGGACTACTTTATGGACGTCTTCATTCCGAGCTTTAGCCTGTCACTTGATGAAATCAGCCTCGACTCCCCGCTCTAATCGCTTCAAAACGGGAACAGCAGCGGCACCAGAAACACGCTGATGGCCATCACCATCAGCGTAAAAGGCACGCCAATGCGGATAAAGTCACTGAAGCTGTAATTGCCCGGCACCATCACCAGCGTGTTCACCGGTGAAGAGACCGGCGTCATAAAGGCTGCTGAGGCCGCAATCGCAATGATCATGGTGAAAGGATAAGGCGACAGCCCCATTTGCTGGGCCGTGGCAATGGCAATCGGCGCCATCAGCACCGCCGTGGCGGTATTCGAAATAAACAGCCCAATGGTCGCGCAGAGCACAAACAGGCTGAGCAGCATGATGTGCGGGCCGTGGCCGCCGCTGACATCCATCAGCCCTTTAACGATCAGCGCTACCCCGCCGGTTTTCTGCAAAGCCAGCGCAAAAGGCATCATCCCCACAATCAGCAGCAAACTCGGCCAGTGAATGGACTTATAAGCTCCCTCCATGGTGATACAGCGAAATTTGCCCATCAGCAGGCAGGCGACGATGGCGGCAATCACGTTCGGCACTTCATCAGTCAACATCAGCGCCACCATCAGTGCCAAGCAGAACAGCGCGTGCGGGGCCTGACTGACGGCGGGGGCGACGTCGTCTACTTCGGCAGGCAGATTCAACACGATAAAATGGTGAGTTTGTTGTTGCAGCTGGCGGATAAGCTTCCAGTCACCGATAACCAGCAAGGTATCGCCCAATTGCAGCTCTTCGTCGATTAGCTTGCCTTCGAGAGCCTCGCCGTTGCGGCGAATGCCAACCACGTTAAGGCCGTAGCGCGAGCGAAAGCTCACCTGCTGCAAGCTCCTGCCCAGCAGCTCGGAATCGGGAATTAGAGACACTTCCGCCATGCCCACATCGCGCGACTGCTCGGAGAAGTAGTCGCCGCGCAGCACCATCGGCTCGAGCTTTTCATCGGTCAGAAATTGCCTGACGGAGATTTCACTGTCGGCCATATCCACCAGCAGCACGTCTCTGGCCCGCAGTTCGGTGCTGCCAGTGGCGCTGACCATGATGCGGCGGAATTTGCGCCAACGCTCAATCCCCACCACATTGGCGCTGTAGCGCGAGCGCAGATGCAGGTCATCCAGCGTTTTGCCCACCAGCGGAGAATCCGGACGGATCGCCATGCGCCTTGCCCGGCCGGTTAATCGGTAATCGCGGATCAGGTCGCGGAAGGTGCGGCGCTGCCAATCCTCTTTTTTAACGCCGCTGCTTTCGCCAGAGAGCCAGCGGCGGGCAATCAGCATATAGCCAACGCCCATAATCAATACCACCAGACCAATCGGCGTCACGCCAAAAAAGCCAAAGCCGTCAAAGCCTTCACGCAGCAACTCACTGTTTACCACCATGTTGGGCGGCGTGGCGACCAGCGTCATCATGCCGCTAATAAGCCCGGCGAAACTCAGCGGCATCATCAGGCGGGCGGGAGAGGTTTTCATTTTGGCGGCGACGCTTAACACCACGGGGATGAAAATCGCCACCACGCCGGTCGAGCTCATAAAGGCCCCCAACCCGGCGACGGTGAGCATCAGCAGCACCAGCATGCGCGTTTCGCTGTTGCCCGCGACCTTCATCAGCCATTCGCCAACCTGATAAGCCACGCCGGTTCGCACCAGCCCGTGCCCAATCACGAACAGCGCGGCGATAAGAATCACGTTCGGGTCACTGAACCCAGCCATCGCCTCGTGCAGCGTCAGAGTGCCGCTCATCACGAAAGCGACAATCACCAGCAAAGCCACCACGTCCATACGCAATTTATTGCTGGCGAACAGCACCATCGCGACAATTAATAGCAACAACACCCATATCAGTTCACTGGTCAAAACAAGGCTCCGTTTGTGATGAAAAGTAAAAGGCCGCAAGCTGAGACACCATGCCTGAAAGCATGCCATAAAAAAACCCCGCCGAAGCGGGGTTCATATCAACGAAATCGTCGTTTTAATCAGCAATGTGACATTAACGCAGGCCAACCATCACTTTCTGGCCATCAGCTTCCACCACGATAACTTCAAGGGTGCTGAGGTCCATATCGACCTCTTCAATCCCCGGCGTGTCGGAAGGTGCGTTAACCGCAATCACTTTGCAGCCTGCCGCCAAGCCCGCCATCACACCGGCGGCGGCGTCTTCCACCACCACGCACTCTTCTGGCGCTAAACCGAGAAGCTCCGCGCCCAGCAGGTAAGCATCAGGCTGCGGCTTTCCGTGTTTAACTTGTTCCGCGGTGACAAACACTTCTGGCTTTGGCAAATTGGCTGCCGCGTGGCGCGCATGGGCCACGGCCACGGTGCCCGACGTGACAATCGCCCAAGGAATATTGTGGCGATTTAACTCACTAAGCAGCAAATGCGCCCCCGGCAGTGCGGTCACGCCTTCAGTGTCGGTGGCTTCAATCTGCTCGAGCTTTTGGAATTCGCGCTGGATGTTCTCTTCACTTTCGCCCGGCATAAAATGACGCAAAGAAGTGATTGCCTGCTTGCCATGAATAAACGCCAGCACCTCTTGCGGGCTGATACTGCGACTCAATGCCCAGTTAATCCAGGCGCGCTCTACCGCAGGTAGTGAATCGACTAACGTTCCATCAAGGTCGAACAAGAAACCTTTACACTCCACAATCAACTCCTTATCCCCTTTATGCTTGAAGCCGCAGCTTTGGTGGCTACGGCTTCATCACTCGGGTTGCAATTTAGGCATTAATAATCTGCGCGATCTCGACCGCGCTTAGATGATATTGGCGTGGACATGCCTGCCAGACGGCGAGCATACGCTGGTATTTTTCCCACATTTTGGTCTGTGAGTTGAACCCGTGGGTTCCTGAATCGAAGTCAGTATAGCGGCCTTCGGTGTTCACCATAAAGCGAACATAACTCAGATAGCGGGATTCTGTTGCGGCGTCGAAGCCAAGGAAATCCAGACGGCGGCGATCTAGCCCCTGAGTATCTTTAAGATTGGTCCATGAAACCTGCATCGCGTGGTGCATTTCCATGATGTTAATGACGGTACGGCAGGTCTCTTCCGACAGTTCGCCAAAGTCACGATCCAACTCGCGCATTTGCAGACCAAAGCCGCGCTCAATCACCGTTTGTAACCGGCGATAGCGATCGGCATTTTCCGGGTCCAGCATGGTCATCATTTTATATTGATTGGATAATATCAGGCGTTGGGCGTTGGTCATTTCCATCGTGAATTTCCTCAAGTATGCATAATGAACAAAGCATGACACAGGGCAAACTAGCGTGAAATCTCAAGCTCACCATTCTTTGATTTAGACACATAATCTGAGTAGAAATGAAGACGATTCACTGGTGATGGCCGCTACTGATGCAAGCAATAGCGCAAAGAAAAACGGATGCAGCGCATCCGTTAAATATCATCGAGGAAGGTTCTGTCCAACTGCTTGAAGGCGCGCTTAAGCACATCGGCCAGCGACTGGTAGGTCGGCGTACCTTCTACCGGTGCCAGCGCCTGCCCTGCCTCGGCCAGCTTATTGCGCACATCGTGGAACCACGTCAGCAGCGTTGGCGGCAGCGGCGTTAACGAACGGCGACCTAACCACCACAGACCTTGCATCGGCAAGCTACAGGCAAAGATAGAGGTGGCAACCGCCGGGCCGAGCTGGCCGCCGAGAGCAATCTGCCAAGTTAGCGTGAAAACGGCCAAAGGTGGCATAAAGCGCACAGCAAAACGCGTCGCCGTCGAAATACGGTTCTCGGGGAATACCGGCGCCAGACGCTTATCGGCTGGCCAAGTCTTCATATAATGTTGCCCGCGCTGGAATACCTGAAACCAACTGACAGAACCTGATGGCTTACTGGTCATGGGTGCACCTCAACTTCACATATAATAATTAAAAAATAGTTGTAAATAACAAACGGGATTTTAGCACGATTAAATATATTTTGTTTTTGCAGGCACCAGTCGGTATCCTGTCCCCGCAAATTCGGGGCGTTGCTTCATCTTGCCTCCGCTTGGTGCCTTTTGTAATTAATTATTGTCTTATTTGTTAGCGTTTTTACCGATTAAAGCCCTAATAAGTAACATTCTGAGGGGTCTGACGCACTCATTAAGAGATGTATTGTCAGCATAAAAGGTGATTCATCACCGCCCGGTTTCGGCCGTTGGCAAAAGATTCCCCAGCTTTATCACTGTCATGCCGCTTTTCTTCGTTGGCATGATGTTAATCATAATTGTCACCGCCATTATGCGCTACGCTTGATGTCTGATTGACGATTTATTAACCACGTGTTTTGTTTTTATCTTAAACAGCACCAACAATAAATAGGTACTTCCATGTCGAGTAAGCTAGTTCTGGTTCTTAACTGTGGCAGCTCTTCCCTTAAGTTCGCCATCATTGATGCTGCGAATGGCGAAGAGTACATCTCAGGTTTAGCCGAATGTTTCCATCTGCCAGAAGCCCGCATCAAATGGAAAATGGACGGTGGTAAAGAAGAAGCCGCACTTGGCGCTGGCGCTGCGCACAGTGAAGCTCTGAAGTTCATTGTTGATAACATCCTGTCCAAAAAACCTGAACTCTCTGCTGAACTGGTGGCAATCGGTCACCGCATCGTTCACGGCGGCGAAAAACTGACCAAATCAATGCTTATTAATGATGCAGTCATTCAGGGTATCAAAGAATCTATCCCGTTTGCACCGCTGCACAACCCAGCACACCTGATCGGTATCGCTGAAGCGTTGAAATCCTTCCCGAAACTGGCTGACAAAAACGTGGCAGTGTTCGACACGGCGTTCCACCAAACCATGCCGGAAGAGTCTTACCTCTACGCGCTGCCGTACAGCCTGTACAAAGATCACCACGTTCGTCGCTACGGCGCACACGGCACCAGCCACTTCTACGTGACGCAAGAAGCCGCGAAAATGCTGAACAAGCCAGTGGAAGAAGTGAACCTGATCACTTGCCATCTGGGCAACGGCGGCTCTGTTAGCGCAATCCGTAACGGTAAATGCGTGGATACTTCCATGGGTCTGACCCCGCTGGAAGGTCTGGTGATGGGTACCCGCAGCGGTGACATCGACCCGGCAATCATCTTCCACCTGCACGACGCTCTGGGCATGAGTGTTGACCAGATCAACAAAATGCTGACCAAAGAATCCGGCCTGCTGGGCCTGACTGAAGTCACCAGCGACTGCCGCTATGTTGAAGATAACTACGCGACCAAAGCCGACGCTAAACGCGCAATGGACGTCTTCTGCCACCGTCTGGCTAAGTACATCGGTTCTTATGCAGCCCTGATGGAAGGCCGTCTGGACGCCGTAGTCTTCACCGGCGGTATCGGTGAAAACGCCGCGATGGTTCGTGAATTCGCACTCGACAAACTGGGCCTGCTGGGCTTTGAAATCGACCACGAACGTAACCTCGCAGCGCGCTTTGGCAAGTCTGGCGCTATCAACAAAGAAGGTACTCGTACCGCGCTGGTCATCCCGACCAACGAAGAGCTGGTTATCGCTCAAGATGCGGCTCGCCTGACCGCATAAGATGCATCCCACTGCCAGCGCCTGCTGGCAGTTTTCTTTAATTAGGCGAGCGTAGCCAGTCTGGAAGCAGCCGCGTTAAGCAGTCATCGCACCTTCCTTACTCAAGTTCTACGTCCGTCTGGCATTCCAGAGAGGTTTAGCCGTGTCCCGTACAATTATGTTGATCCCTACAGGCACCAGCGTCGGTCTGACCAGCGTCAGCCTTGGCGTGATCCGTGCCATGGAACAAAAAGGCGTTAGCCTAAGTATCTTCAAGCCTATCGCCCAGCCGCGCACCGGTGGCGATTCGCCAGACCAAACCACCACTATTATCCGCGCCAACTCCAGCGTTCCTGCTGCCGAGCCGCTGAAAATGAACCACGTGGAAAACCTGTTGAGCTCTAACCAACAGGACGTGCTGATGGAAGAGATCATCGCCCGTTACCACGAAAACACCAAAGACGCAGAAGTCGTGTTGGTTGAAGGCTTGGTGCCAACCCGTAAACATCAGTTCGCTAACGCCCTGAACTACGAAATTGCCAAAACCTTGAATGCTGAAATCGTCTTCGTTATCGCGCTGGGCAATGACTCTCCGGCACAGCTGAAAGAGCGCATTGAGCTGGCACGTAGCAGCTTCGGCGGCAGCAAAAACAAAAACATCACTGGCGTTATCATTAACAAACTGAACGCCCCGGTTGATGATCAAGGCCGTACGCGCCCTGACCTGTCTGAAATCTTCGACGACTCCACCAAAGCAAGCGTGGCCAACGTTGACCCAAGCCAGCTGTTCGCTAACAGCCCGCTGCCGGTGCTGGGCTGCATTCCTTGGAGCTTCGAGCTGATCGCCACTCGCGCCATCGACATGGCGAAACACCTGAATGCTCGCATCATCAATGAAGGTGACATTCAGACTCGCCGCGTGAAATCCGTGACCTTCTGCGCGCGCAGCATCCCGCACATGCTGGAGCACTTCCGTCCGGGCTCGCTGCTGGTGACCTCCGCTGACCGCCCTGACGTGCTGGTTTCAGCCTGTCTGGCGGCGATGAACGGCGTGGAAATCGGCGCTATCTTGCTGACTGGCGGCTATGACATCGACGATCGCATCAACACCCTGTGCGAGCGCGCGTTCAAAACTGGCCTGCCAGTGTTTATGGTGGATACCAACACGTGGCAGACTTCCCTCAGCCTGCAAAGCTTCAACCTGGAAGTGCCAGCAGATGACCATCAGCGCGTTGAGAAGCTGCAACAGTACGTGGCTTCCCACATCAACAGTGACTGGATCAACTCACTGAGTGCCCACTCCGAGCGTTCACGCCGCCTGTCTCCACCGGCCTTCCGCTATCAGTTGACCGAGCTGGCGCGTAACGCGAAAAAACGCATCGTGCTGCCAGAAGGCGATGAGCCGCGTACCGTGAAAGCCGCCTCTCTGTGTGCTGAACGTGGCATCGCAGAATGCGTGCTGCTGGGTAATCCAGAAGAGATCCAACGCGTAGCTTCCGCTCAGGGCATTGAGCTGGGCAAAGGCATCCAGATTGTTGACCCGGTGGTAGTGCGTGAAGAGTACGTGGCGCGTCTGGTCGAACTGCGTAAAAGCAAAGGCATGACCGAAGTGGTTGCCCGCGAACAGTTGGAAGACAACGTGGTTCTCGGCACCCTGATGCTGGAAAAAGGCGAAGTTGACGGTCTGGTATCCGGCGCGGTTCACACCACGGCGAACACCATCCGCCCACCGTTGCAGCTGATCAAAACTGCGCCGGGCAGCTCGCTGGTCTCTTCCGTGTTCTTCATGCTGCTGCCTGACCAAGTGCTGGTTTACGGCGACTGTGCGATCAACCCGGACCCAACGGCTGAGCAGCTGTCTGAAATCGCTATCCAGTCTGCGGATTCCGCTGCGGCCTTCGGTATCGAGCCACGCGTAGCCATGATCTCCTACTCCACCGGTAACTCTGGTGCAGGTAGCGATGTTGAGAAAGTGCGTGAAGCGACTCGTCTGGCACAGGAAAAACGCCCAGACCTGATCATCGACGGCCCACTGCAATATGACGCCGCAATCATGGCTGACGTTGCACAGTCCAAAGCGCCAAACTCGCCGGTAGCGGGTAAAGCGACCGTGTTCATCTTCCCAGACCTGAACACCGGTAACACCACCTATAAAGCGGTTCAGCGTTCGGCTGATTTGGTCTCAATCGGGCCGATGCTGCAAGGCATGCGTAAGCCAGTTAACGACCTGTCTCGCGGCGCGCTGGTTGACGATATCGTCTACACCGTGGCACTGACTGCGATTCAATCTGCACAGGCTGAAGCGGCTGCTAAAGCTTAATTTCCCGTCTGCTCAGAATGCAAAACGCCGACCTCGAGTCGGCGTTTTTTTTGGCTTAATTCCGTTACAGCAGCTGTTTCGCCGCCTCCAGAATGTGCTCGGCGGTCAGGCCGTACTCTTGCTGCAAGAAATCCTGCGTGCCGACTTGGCCGTAGCGCTCCTTCACGCCCACCCGGCGCATCGGCACCGGCGTATGTTCGACCAGCACTTCCGCCACGGCTGAACCCAGCCCGTTATGGATGCTGTGGTTCTCACAGGTGACGATTTTGCCGGTTTTGGCGGCGTATTGCTGAATGATCTCTTTATCGATAGGTTTTAGGGTGAACATGTCGATAACCGCCGCGCTGATGCCGTCACGCGCCAGAATCTCCGCCGCTTTTAAGGCCTCTGCTACCATAATGCCGTTAGCAATCAGCGTGATATCATCGCCGTCGCGCAGCAGGTTGGCTTTACCGATGGTGAAGGTGGAACCCTCTTTATACACCTGAGTCGCCTGTTTGCGGATGGTGCGCACCCAGTAGAAGCCTTTCAGATCCACCAGCTGCTGCAAGATATCGCGGAACATCACGGCGTCGGTAACTTCCAACACAATCGAGTTCGCTAAACCGCGCACAATGCCCATGTCCTCGAAAGACATGTGAGTGCCGCCATTGTGGCAGGCGGTGACACCGGCGTCAGAGGCGATCACCTTGACGTTATTCTTCTGATAATCCAAAGACATAAACAGCTGGTCGAAGCAGCGACGGCTGGCGAAGGCGGTGAAAGTGTGGACAAACGGCACGCGCCCGGTCAGTGACAGGCCAGCGGCGACGCCAATCACGTTAGCTTCCATGATGCCGCAGTTAATCACGTGCTGCGGATGGTCGCGGTGTACGCCGTCCATCGCCATGGCGCTCATCAGGTCTGCTTCGAGAGCGATAATTGGCGTGTTCTCGACGATTTTTTCACGCACCACGTTGCCGTAGACTTTACGCATTTCAATGTTGTCGGGTTTCAGTTCCAGCGTGACTTCAAACATGAGCGGCCTCCAGTTCAGCAATGGCGTTTTCGATTTCCAGTTTCACTTCCGGGGTTAATCGCAGATGGTGCGAGTTAGCCAGTGATTCCAGATACTTCACGCCCTGTCCTTTTACGCTGTCGAGCACGATAGCCAGCGGGCGCTGCTCGCCCTGACGCACCAGCGTGAGCGCATTCTGCAAGGCCACGATGTCATCACCCTTGATGGTCAACACGTCGAAACCAAAGGCGCTGAACTTGCCGGCCAAATCAAACGGCTTAATCACTTCATCCAGCAAGCCGTCGAGCTGTTGCTTGTTGTAGTCGATAAACACCGTCAGGTTGTTGAGATTATGGTGAGCAATAAACTGGAAAGCCTCCCAGCATTGGCCCTCGTTCAACTCACCGTCGCCCACCACGCAGAATACGCGGTTAGCGCGTTTCGCCAGTTTGTGCGACAGCGCCATGCCGGTGGCAATAGACACGCCCTGCCCCAGAGATCCGGTGGTTGCATCCACGCCGATGGTGCGCAGGCGATCTGGATGGCTCGGCAGCTTGGTTCCATTCTGGTTTAGCGTTTTCAAATCGGCCTGTGGGAAGTAGCCTTTCAACGCCAGCGTGGCATACAGCGCCGGGCCGGCGTGGCCTTTCGACAGAACAAAATAATCACGCTCTTGCCAGTCGGGCTTGGTCGGGTCGATACGCATCACGTCGCTATACAGCACCGCCAGCGTTTCGACCACCGACATGCTGCCGCCGTAGTGACCAAAGCCTAATCCGGTGAGCATTTTTAGGGTCTCAATACGGATTTGACGAGCAAACTCACGAACCTCTTGGACATCTTTCATGTTTATTGGTCCTTATTTTAGTTAGCACTTGGCTCGGCCTGTTAATGACTAACAGGCCTTACCTTGTACTTTCCCGGATGGTTAGTGGTACTTAGGAAGAATTACTTTTCGCTTACTGCTTTTTCTGCGGCTGGCTTTTTCGCCAGATAGTTGTAGGCCACCAGCGCGGCGAAGATAGCCACGATCAGCGCCATAATGGCTTCTTTCGACATGAAGCGAGCCAGATTGCCGAGCAGGATACCAATGACGCCGAAGTCAGCATCAGAGAAGGTGGCATTGGCGAAGCCCAGCGCACCCAGTACCGGCAGCAACAGAACTGGCAGGAAGGTGATCAGCACGCCGTTGGCAAATGCGCCAACCATTGCGCCGCGACGCCCGCCGGTGGCATTACCGAACACGCCAGCGGTAGCACCGGTGAAGAAGTGCGGTACCACGCCCGGCAGAATCAATACCAGATTGAACTGACCCAGGAGGAACAGGCCAACCAGACCGCCGAGGAAGCTGAACAGGAAACCAATCAGCACGGCATTTGGCGCGTAAGGGTACACCACCGGGCAGTCCAGCGCCGGGCGAGCATTAGGCACCAGCTTCTCAGAGAAGCCGACGAATGCCGGAACGATTTCCGCCAGAATCAGGCGCACGCCTTGCAGGATGATAAACACGCCCGCCGCGAAGGTGATAGCCATGATGATGGAGTACACCAAGTAGTTCTGGCCCGCGCTGTAAGTCTGCTCAACGAATACTTGGCCCGCGAACACGGCGAGGATCAGGTAGATGATGATCATGGTCAGCGAGATAGAAATCGAGCTATCGCGCAGGAAGCTGAGGTTCTTCGGCAGGTTCATCTCTTCGGTAGAGCGAGAACCTTTACCGACCTTGCTCCCAATCCAGCCAGACAGCACATAACCGATAGTACCGAAATGGCCGAACGCCACGTCGTCATTGCCAGTGATGCGACGCATATAGCGCTGCGCCAGTGCCGGGAAGAACGCCATGATAAGACCCAGCGTCAGGGAACCGGTGAACACCAGACCCACGCCTTCAAAGCCAGCGACGGTGAGGATAACGCTGATCATACAGGCCATGTAGAAGGTGTGGTGGCCAGTCAGGAACACGTATTTCAGGCGAGTGAAACGCGCAACAATCAGGTTAGCCACCATGCCGAACGCCATGATCAAGGCAGTAGGCGCACCGAATTTCTCCAAAGCGATAGACACAATCGCTTCGTTATTTGGAATGATCCCCTGAATACTGAAAGCATGTTCAAACATGCCGCCTAAAGGATTTAATGCCCCGACTAATACCGTGGCACCGCCCGCCAATACCAGAAAGCCTAATATTGTTTTTACCGTGCCTTTCACCACATCGGAAAAGTTTTTCTTTTGTGCGACCAGACCGATCAACGCAATAAGACCGACCAAAATAGAAGGCACTTTTAATATATCAACCACAAACTTGAGCGTTTCCTGGATAAACATATACACCTCTTTATTTTTAGAATAATCGTCTTATCACACAGGATATTTTTCGAAGTGGGCGACTAACTTGGTTTCCAGCTCATTAATATCCACAATATTAGTAATGACCACCAACTGGTTCTCTGGAATGCTGGCGCTGGCGGCGATGTCTTTCGCCATCACGAAGAGATCCGCTTCGCCCGGAATGGCAGAAGAGAGATCTGAATGCTCAACCACGGCCTGAATATTCAACTTTTTCAGCACTTTCTTGATGTTCATTTCCACCATAAAGCTGCTGCCTAAACCTGAACCACAAATCGCCATAATTTTCATGTTATTTACCTGTGTTTTAAAGTTTGTAGGGTAACTCACCAGTATTAATCTGACGTGTACCGTATTACGCATCCATGATGAACTGACGTTATTCCCTTGGTTCAGGAATTAGAATTTAGAGATAATTTCCTGAATAGTTTTTATATCTTTAGCTGCAAATATCTTCTGCATTTCATCTTCACTGGAAAATAGCTCCGCCAGCTCAGAAATTAATTCGATATGACTGTGCTTATCCGGCGCGGCTAACATCACCACGCTATACACCGGGTCATTATCTTCTGAGTTGAATTTCACGCCGTGAGGCAGTGTCAGTAAAGATAATCCCAAGCCTTTGGCTCCCTCTTCAGGGCGGGCGTGCGGCATAGCAATGCCCGGCGCCAAAACGTAGTACGGACCTAACTTCTCATGCTGGGCAAAAATCGCCTCAACGTAGTCGGCAGTGATGGTGCCGTTCGCCAGTAAAGGTTCAGCACTGGCTTTCACGGCTTCGCGCCAGTCAGTGATGTCGTGTCTGATGTGGATCGTATCTGGTGTCAGCCAATCATTAAGCATTGCAACTCCTGACTCTTATTTTTGAAATTCTTAGTTGGTGGTGTCACTGGGCCTAAAGGTCATCAAGGTTAAAGACATTAACAACCTCCCCCGATCCCATTAACGATCCAGACTCTACTCAGCGATAGCGTTAACATCTGTGACGCAAATCACAAAGGTAGCGCTACCAAACTTCTATCATTTGATTCTGTGATAGCGCTATCAAAAATAATCAGCCTGAGGTATCAGACAACATTGGGGATGAGAAATAAGGATATACTTTGTCCACGATTTGCCGATAATTCATCACATCTGCCGCTGTTACCCTTGCCGTTCTTGCGGGAACCCTCTGGTTTGCGGCCCATTTTAGCTAGCTATGCCCTGTGCAAGATGCGCAGTTAAGAGTCAGGATAGTGAATGTCGATTAACAAAAAACGACGCAGTACCGGAAGAGTGACGCTGGCCGATGTCGCGCAACTCGCGGGTGTCGGGAGTATGACCGTGTCCCGCGCGCTAAGAACGCCGGAACAGGTTTCGGATAAACTGCGTGAGAAAATTGAAGAGGCCGTCAGCCAACTCGGCTATTTGCCCAATCAGGCCGCCAGCTCGCTCGCTTCCGCCTCTTCCTACACCATCGCGATGATTGTCCCAAGCCTGTCAGAGCCGGGCTGTGCCGAGATGTTTGCCGGTTTGCAAAAAATCCTGCAACCCGCCGGATATCAAATCATGCTGGCCGAGTCGCAACATCGCCTCGAACGCGAAGAGAAGCTGCTCGAAACCCTGCTCTCCTACAACTTAGCCGCCGCCATTTTGCTCAGCGTCGAGCACTCCCCGAACGTGCGCAATTGGCTGGATAACACCTCGATTCCGGTGCTGGAGATTGGCGCGTTAACCGAGTCGCCGATTGATATGAATATCGGTATCGATAACGTCGAAGCCATGTATCAACTGACCAAAACGGTGATCGACCGCGGCTATAAAAACATTGGCATGCTGTGCGCCAATCAGGAGCAGTGGATCTTCCAGCAGCACCTGCAAGGCTGGCACAAAGCCATGCTCAAGGCACATATGTCGGTGCATCGGGTGATCAACTCTGCCGAGCCTGCCAACTTCACCACCGGCGCGCGCCAGTTGCCGGAGTTCTTGCTAGCATGGCCTGAAATCGACGCGCTGGTCTGCGTTTCCGACGAGCTGGCCTGCGGCGTGCTGTACGAATGTCAGCGCCGAAGAGTGAAAGTGCCGGATGATTTAGCCGTGGTGGGTTTTGGCAACAGTGACGTGAGCAAGGTGTGTCAGCCGCCGTTGACCACCATCGCCATTCCGCACAAAGAGATTGGTATCCGCGCGGCGCAGGCCCTACTGGCGCGCATTAATGATGAAGAGTGGGAAGAAGTCGCTATTGCCTCATCACTCTGCCGCCGCGATAGCTGTTAAGCCTGAATAATCCCTAGAAACGCAGAGGGCGGCCTAAGCCGCCCCGTGGTGCATTTTACTCAGAAGCCGTTAAGCTCCGTCGGCACTTTTACTTTCCTGAACATCACCCAGCGAGAAGGAAGAGGTTTCAACCGGCAGCGGATCGCCCGGTAAGATTTTCTCTTCGCGAACCAACGGCTTACCGTGTTCTTTCTCATTGTTGCGGGTCATCCACAGCGACAGCGCTTTCAGCGAGTCTGGTGTGAATTCGTCACAACGGGCAGTGATCTCTTCTGGCGTCATCCAGCTCACTTCGTCGACTTCTTCTTCCTGCAAAGCAAAAGGACCGTGGGAAACGCAGCTGAACAGCGCGCCCCAAACCCGGCACTTGTTTTGCTCTTCGAAGTAGAACATACCGTGCTCGGCAAAAGGCACGCCGGCAATACCCAGCTCTTCTTCTGCTTCGCGACGGGCGGAATCCAACACATTCTCCCCACTCTGCACCACGCCGCCGGCGGTGGCATCTAACCAACCTGGGAAGAAATCTTTGGTCTCGGTGCGTCTTTGCACCAGGATTTTACCCATGCCGTCGTGAACTACGATGTAGCTCGCACGATGGCGCAGGCACTGAGCTCGCATCTGTTGACGGCTAGCCTGGGCTATTACTTCGTTCTCTTCGTTGACGATATCAACCCATTCGCCGGTGCCGGTGTTCTGCTCTTGTTCCGCCATCCTATGAAACCTTCTAAGGGTAAAATTGAGTATCCGCTGATTCTATCTGTCTCTGCGGGGGCGCTTCAATAGCCAGAGGTCATTGTTCCACGCTTAAAGCTAAGACAGTCTTGGCCGGAAACCATCAGACTAGTCTCACAGTGCCAACCAAGCTTAACTGATATGTTAACCTAAAGTTGATAGTTTGCGGATGTTGCACCCGATACAGTAACAATTCAACGCTATTCTTCTATTTTCAGAATCCCGCTCTGCCGCATGTCGGCCACAAAATCTAATAACGCAGGAGGCATTATGATTGATTTATATTACGCGCCAACGCCTAACGGACACAAAATCACCCTCTTTCTGGAAGAAGCCGAAATACCCTATCGAATCCAACGCATTAACATCAGTTCCGGCGATCAGTTCAAGCCCGAGTTTCTCGCCATCTCGCCCAATAATAAAATTCCTGCCATTGTAGATAATCATCCCGTAGACAACGGCGCGCCGATTAGCGTGTTTGAGTCTGGCGCCATCTTGCAGTATCTCGCCGACAAAACCGGAAAACTGCTCAGCCAAGAGCTGCGCGAACGCACCCTGACCCTCCAGTGGCTCTACTGGCAAGTCGGCGGATTCGGCCCGATGCTAGGGCAAAATCACCATTTCACCCACTTCGCCCCGCAGCCCGTCCCTTACGCCATCGAGCGTTATCTGCAAGAAACCCAACGCCTGTACAACGTGCTCAATACCCAGCTGGAGAAAAACGCCTATATTGCTGGCGAAAACTACAGCATTGCCGATATCGCGACCTACCCGTGGGCAGTGTCACACGAGCGGCAACGGATTGATCTGGCGGACTACCCTGCCGTGCGCAACTGGTTTGAACGCATCAAGAACCGCCCTGCGACGCAAAAAGCCTACGCCGTGGCCGATCAGAAGTAGCGAACAACGCCTCGTTGTTATCCCCAATGCCGTGATTTTTGCCGATACCCGCGCGGGTTATCGACGCATTGGGGATCAAAATATTTCACTCAGGATGTGCTCCATATCGTGTGTTTAGTGCGAGGAGTAACCTATGCTAAAAAGAAGCCTTCCAACGGGCATTCAATAAGTTAAGGAGCCAGCCTATGAAAATCTTGATAACCGGAGCCACCGGCCTTATCGGACGCCGACTCACAGAACGTCTGCTCGGCCAGTCGCACCATATCACGGCGCTGACTCGCTCCCCCTCCCGCGCCGCCAAGGTGCTTGGCCCGCAGGTGCTGCTGTGGGAGTCTCTGGAAGATAAAACCTCTTTAGACGGCTTCGACGCGGTGATCAATCTCGCCGGAGAGCCAATCGCCGATAAGCGCTGGACCAAAGATCAGAAGCAGAAGTTATGCGATAGCCGCTGGCAGGTCACCGAGCGACTCGCCATCCTGATTAACGCCAGCCAGAATCCGCCGTCAGTCTTCATTTCCGGCTCCGCCGTGGGCTATTACGGCGACCAAGGTCAGGCGTTGGTGCCCGAAGATGAGCCGCCAAATAAGCAGTTCACTTGGCAACTCTGCGCCCGTTGGGAAGCCTTAGCGTTAGCCGCAGAGAGCGACCGCACCCGAGTCTGCCTGCTGCGCACCGGCGTGGTGTTAGCCAGTAAAGGCGGCGCGCTGGCAAAAATGGTGCTGCCCTTCCGCGCCGGTCTCGGCGGCCCGTTCGGCGACGGTCAGCAATATATGCCGTGGATCCACATCGACGACATGGTAAACGGCATCATCTTCTTGTTGATGCACGAAACCCTGAATGGCCCATTCAATATGGTTTCCCCCTATCCCGCCCGCAACGAGCAGTTCAGCGCCCTGCTGGGTGAAGTCCTGCACCGCCCGGCCTTTATGCGAGTGCCTGCGGGCGCTGTACGCCTGTTGATGGGGGAATCAGCCGTTTTGGTGCTGGGCGGCCAGCGAGCCGTGCCGAGGAGACTGGAAGATGCAGGGTTTACGTTTGGGCATCAGGAGTTGAAGGAGGCGCTTGAGAGCATTCTGAAGGGGTGATTGGGATGGGCTTCCCAAGCGAGCCTTTAAGGTCAAGGTCGTGCGCTGCCGCCACACCGGCCTTGAAGGGCGCCTATCGCCGCGCCCCTCAAGACTCCCCGGCTCTTTACTGCGCGCTCCGCTCGCTGGGCGGACGTGTTTCAGGTACTTCCGTTCTCCACCGCAAAATGTCGCCGCTTAGGCGGTACCTTCGCTTCAGGCTTCGAGCCTTTGGTCTCGAACCATTCGCTCAGCGCCATTTTTGACTGCGGTTTTGAGGCATTTCAACCGAACCGTTTCAGTGATTTTGGGTCTACTCCCTCCCCTATTTAGGGGAGGGTTGGGGTGGGGTATTTCTCACATAAGCCACT